>TARA_B100001113_G_scaffold22886_1_pt1 | contig 82145 bp, 95 predicted proteins | sample TARA_B100001113 | Tara Oceans TARA_B100001113 (sample SAMEA2622402) | marine metagenome | biome: marine biome (ENVO:00000447); feature: deep chlorophyll maximum layer (ENVO:xxxxxxxx); material: "saline water (ENVO:00002010), including plankton (ENVO:xxxxxxxx)" | depth 50 m | reverse complement strand
CCGTGTACCTCAGTCTTACCATTTTTCTCACGGATAGAATACTCATGGTGTCTTACCACATATGTGTTATCAGGCATATTCAACATATGACTCGTATAGAATGGTTTTAGGATATTAGGTATATCTCTAGCCTTTACTCCTTTAGGGAAGGATATACTATAGGTAAAGATAGAGTTGGTGTAGTCATAGCCAGAATCTGATACCTTCTTTCCGCCAATGATTTGACCCTTCTTTGGGAAGTTCAAAGCAGAAGCAATATCACTCTGCATCTTCTTCTGGATCATCTTCGGGCACCTCTTCGTATAGATCTGATAGCACGCTTTCTAGCGCATCTTGGTTAGTCGGTTCGCCAAATTGAGAATCGACTAGCTCCAATTCTCGCTCTGTCAATGAATACTCTGAAGTGGCCAAACGCAATAATCTTTCCTTCTCAAGTAGCGGAACTTCCCACCCCATAAAATCTCCTTGTGCAAAAACCACCCAAGGCTCTTTGGGCGGATCCATTGCCTCCCACTCTTTATGCTTAGTGACGAATAGGTCTATTCTTGTATTCCAAGCCTCTGCCTTTATCGGTGGATTGTTGAATATTTCTTCAGCTCTTGCTCTGTGAACCGTAATAGATGGAACTCTATCCGTGGTTGCGTGTCGCATTTGTTGTTGCATATCGCTGTATGCCTTATTGTATCCCGCATCGAACTTACGACCCTTGCTTATGGGCGCCTCACTATCAGGATCCCCCGGTATAGTTCTAAGCAAACTTGCTACCACTTTTTGATCTTCAAGTATCTGCTTTTCATTGACTAAGTGCGCCATATTGACTTGATCTATGAAAGCCTTGATTGGCTCCAATGTTCCATCCATTGTAGTGACACTGAATCCATCTTGACCTTGACCCATCTGATCGTCGATTGCATCTTGGTACTGAGATCCTAAGCTGCTAATCCTATAGTGAGACACACCGTCTTTTTCAACTCGTGAGTCACGATCCACGAATACTTTGTAGCCCTCTTCATCTCGATCCCATCGCTGGTATGCCCTCTGCAGTTCCCCGGGCAATGAGCCTTGCCTTCCTTTAGGCTCGAATAGATGAATATCTGCTGTCCTGCCACCGGCAGTCTGTGGTACGAGCCTAGTTCCCGCATCTGGTGAAGGAACAAACTCTCCTACTTCCCGATCCCATACATAGCTATCTGCTTCTATAGTAGGCGGTGCTGAGATCATATCAATTAGTATCGGCCTTGTTTCTTGTACCCCAAAGAATGCGGGATTCTTTCTTACATGTTGTTGATAGTCAGATCTCGGGTTTGGTAATGCATCCAACAGAGATAGTTTCTTTGGAATCTTTCCAGTGATCACCAATAGTGGGTCTTGTCTATGATCTGTGTCACTTGGCTTCAAAGCATCCATATCTTCTCTAATTCCGATAACTCTTGGCTTAATGAGTGGTGTTGCATATACCTTCTTAACTAACGCTCTATAGATCTTACCACGGCGCTCACTTGGTTTGAAATGTGTTGGGAAGGAGTCTCTTAACTCACCACCGACATCCTCATAGATAACATCGACAACTACCGATGGTTCAACCATTTCTATTTGCTCGACAAAGTCATCGTTTCTCAAATTGATGGGAATAATATTTCTTTTCTCCTCTCCTTCGATCATTTCTCTGAGCTTTATTCGCTCTGCCTTTGGTAGTGCAATTTCTGCTTTGGCGATAACATAGTACACCAACCCATGACTTGAGTCACGCTTTGTGACCGCGACATATACAGGAGGGCATTCTAAGCTGTTTGAATAGAGTTTGGATTCCTTTGACATTCCTATGATCGCAACAGAGATCTTCCTTGTTGCATTGATTTCGTAAGTCACGCCGTTTTCAACCAGCATTGTTGAGACCTTTCTATCTCTGAGTAGGTCTTTGAACTGCTTGGCTACCTTCACTCCTACTGGTGCAGTCACTGTTTGCGGTCCTAATGATCTGATTCTTTTACCTGTTAGTTTAGATACTTCTTCTGCCATATCTTTGATAGGAACCTTCTTTCCGTTCTTAGATACAACCTTGTTAACGATGAAGCTGAGATCTTTGTTGTTAGATAGAGTCAGGCCTTCGGTTGACTGCAGTAAAGCTCTCACTGCTTCTTCTCCTAACTCATTACCCAATGCATCGGTCTTTACTAACTGTCCACTAATTACAATAGATGAAAGCTTCTCTGCATTGGCTATTCGTTCTAGGTCTCTTGTGATGTAGTCGTCATATATTATGTTCCCATTTACTGTAATATACGCAGAAGTCACTGGGATTGTTTTAAGTTTCTTTGAGTTTCCAGTTCCTACTGTTCGTTGGAATGATAGATCCTTTCTAGCAGATCCCTTTATTCCTCCTTGCTTATCATATACTAGTATGGTATCTAGTCCCTTTGCTTTAGGGTATACATACACTTGCTCCTCATCTGCAAGTACTGTTTCTATATCGGCCATTCTTATCTTGTTCATATCTGCTGGCAGATTTAGTTTCTTTAGAAGTGGGTGTGCCTTGAACTTCTCTGGGTGAACAATTACTTGCGGTGGAGCTTCTATATCTTCTGCTGATTCGTAATCTTGTCCCATTCCTACGGTGTCGAAGAACTTAGCAACAAGGGCTGAGTATTTATCGAAGTTGGCTAACACGGTTTCTGGATGTGCATCCCTGATAGGTTCTAACTTCATCACATCTGCCGCTGGCACGGGGATCGCTGCAAGCCCAGTGAACTCCTTGCTAGAAGCTGCATCTGCTTGGTAGTGTAAGCTGAAGAACATTCTAACTGCTTGGGGAGTCTTGTCCATCTTGTACATTGCTGGATCGACTAACGGCAGTTCTGCTTCGACTGCCTTTGATTTAGTGAACTCTGTCACTCCAAATAATAGTGACTTAAGGTATGCTTGAACCTCCTTTAGGGTTCCTAATGGTTGCCCTGCCTTTGCACCAAACCACACATGCCAGTTGTTTCCTGTATACATTATGATGTAAGGGTGTCCCTGAGCTTCCATCTTTGTTGCGATTCTTACAACGGCTCTTCTCATATCATCTTTGGGTATCCCAGCTGGGTTGTCTAAGTCGATAACGGCCATCTTGAGATCCTTGCCGGTGTTAGTATAGTTCCAAAACTGGTATCTTAGCCCTGCATGCTTTCCTGCAAACATTCCATCCATTGTCTTTGAGTCCAAGAACTTTCTAAGATCCTTTTCGTTGTTTAGAGTGAACGGCTTTCCATCATCTTTTAGCCTTCTGAGTGTTGTCTTACCATCGGTTGTTGAATACATCCCCATGCCCAAATTGTGATGCATTGTGAGTCTCAGTGTGAATGGTAGCACAGTTTGGTTGTATGCCATAAGTCTCTGCTTGATCTTCAGGATCTCCTTTGCTGCCTCATTATAGACTGGATGGTTTTGCTTGACTGATGCAGACATTCTATCCCAGTCCACTACTCCCCTTTCCTTAGCCAGCATATCAGCCATCATTTTGACTGTGGTTGGCTTTGGATCGAACATGAAAGGGTTGGTTTCTGTGGAGACTTCTCCAAATGTGTTCTTAATTTTTTGAGTCAAGAGTGGCTTGATCTCTGCTTCTAGTTCTTTTCTGGACTTCCCTTCTTTATCATAGATCACTTCTTTAGTGACCTCATCGAAGCCGTCTGCGCAGTATATTCTCGTTCCTTCAAAGTAGAACATGAACTGGTTCATGCTAAGGAACTTGTCTATGAAGAAGTCTATATCGTCTTCATTGGGAATCCTATCCACGGACACTAGGTCGGTGTATTTGGTGAACTCTCGATACATCAATGCTGGATCCGCCATCAGAATAACACTCCTATTGCTGCCTTGATTTGCTCAGGATTTAATTCCCCTCTTGCCACTTGCTCTAGTATACCAAAGCCTTGCCTTCGCCAGTCTCTAGAATCCTCGGTTGTTGGCTCACCTTGATTGAAAGCACTTGGTGCTAGCCATGCGTATACTCTTTGCTTGATCTGTGTTTTGGTGATCTCAGAAGAATCTCCTTCCATGACATTGTCTACTATCTTTGCTTTACCACGCATGACGAACCCAATTCGTTCTCGATCTGGTAAGTTGTCTAGAACACTCTTAACTCCTTCGAGTCCTGTAAGCATGATGTTTGCATTCTTCTTAGCATCGTCATCATCAATATCTTCTAAGCCCTCTCTGAACTTGGTCATTGCATTCTCAACTGTCTTTACTGCCTTACCGGGTTTCAGTTCAGCAAATAATTCCTTGAGTGACTTATTGTTAGGAACTTCTGGATCTTCTGCTGCTGCTTCTTCTATTGCATCTGCACCTGCTACTGCAATAGCTTCTCTAGTAGCTTCTGCCAGTTGCTCGAATCTAATACCTGCCTGTTCAAAACTCTGAGCAGCTTGTAGGAAGTTTTCGCTTGCTGTTCTGAAGTGTCTTCCTGCTGTAGCGAATCCGACACCTGCTACACGATAGTTGCCTGATGCTCTATCTACTGCATCTGCTAATCTGTCCATTTCTGGGATAACGATCTCTGCAGGTTCAGGTGCAGGCTCGGGTTCAGGCTCAGGTTCTGCTGCTGCGGCTGCTGCGGCTTCTTCTGCTAGGCTTTGTTGATAGAGTGCTCTAGCTTGATCTATTGCGTTTCTGGTGGCATAGAATACTCCTACTGATTCTTCTGGGACATCGTCCTGTTCCACAGCTCTTTCAACGGGATTTCTAAAGACTCCGCCGGGTCTCAGATATACATTGTTCACTGTATCGTCTGCACCGCCCGCATCGAACTTAGGACCAGTTCGCTTTCTAAATAGGATTGAAGAATAATCTGCATAGTCGTTAGGGGGATATGGTTGCACATCTAAGGTGAATGTGTCGTATGGTGCTGCTCTCCATGGGATACCTGCGGGTACAACATTAGGGTTATTGATCGACATTTGTATGCCAATAGTTTCTCTGTATTGTGCGACTCTCATAAGTTGAGGTGGCTCAGAAACTGAGTCTCTTCCATCCCATATCTGTTCTTCTGGGACTGCTGATCTCCATACGATCGGCTCAACTGTAATGGTTGTATCTGGTGCATAGTTTGCATCATCTAAGCAATAGTTGAAGAAATCAACCAAATCTAACGCCTCTGGAGATCCCGGTGCTAAACCTGCACTGACTACGATATTAGTTATACCTTGCATATATCTCCTTACTCTATCATTATCTAGATTTACTGTATCTCCTGCTCTAGGATAGAATGACGGTAATGGTAATTGGTTTGGGTTGTTTGCAGCGGTGAGTCCGCTATCAGGATCCACAGTATATTCCTTTTCACGATACTGCGGGTGATCCGGTGGCAGAACCACATCACGATCGCCGAACTCTGTTGTCTTCTGCCTTAACTCACGCTTCATTTGCTCGTCAAGTTGTTGAGCGACATATTCCTCTCTGAATTGTAATGGAATCGCTATCTCTCCCCTTAAGATCGGTATAATGGTTCCATATGCTCTAAAGGTGAAAGAGGTGCCTTTCAGTTTATTGTTTTTGGAGTCATTCTTAATACGATTGATAAAGGCAACTCTTAATGATTCTATATCAGTTGCTAACTCAATCTTAATATTCTCAGCGCCGTTGACTAAGGCACTTGCTACATAGTAGTTATTCTTATACTGAGACTTTAGGTGATCGATATACTGCTTAAGAGCCTCCTTATAGAATCTATCTTCTATGGGCTGACCTAACTGAGTCGGATCCACGGTAAGCATTGTGACTGTGTTAGTTCCAGTCCATTCTGGAGGGAATGGTGACTTTATTGCATTCATTCGATCGAACACTTTGTTCACTGCTGTAAAGAGTCTCTCAAAAAATAAATGTGGAAGTACACCATCAACATCTAGCACATCTGTTAGTCGCCTTGTAATAGATCCCCATATACTGTTGGCTAAGTTCTGTTCTCCTTCACGGAACTGCTTTAGCCTCGACTTTTCTATCTCTGCCGGAGACTTACTCGGATCGCTTAACCCTGTTAAAGCAAAGGCCGTTCTAATGGTGGCTTCGTTATAGATTTCATTATACTGCGTAATAACATCCTTCAGTAAAGGTGCATCAACCTGATAGAATACTGTCTCGGGGGCAGCTAATGCGGTCGGTGTAGTTCCGACTGTTGATAATCTTCTAAACTGAGTCTGTGCCCTGAGATCGGTTCTTTTGACTTCTTCTGTAAGAACTGTCCCTGTGGATACCAATGCTTGTGATAGCCAATTGACCTCGGCCAATAGCATATCGCTACCGAAGAAATCATCAACGCCCTTCTTATCAATGGCTGCATTTCTTGAAGCAATGGCTGACGACAGTATCACATAATTTCTCAAAGATGCTAGATCTAGAAGGACTCCGCCTTTCATACCTTCTTTTGGCTTAGTGGCATACAGTTTTTTATTCTTGTGCCTATCCACTGGTCTAAACGCCTGCACAGCGTTAGGGTTTCCTAAGTTCGGAAACATATCTGCAGAAGGTGACCTAGCATTTGTTGGATTGGCACCAGCTGACATGTAAGAGTAATCTTTCTTTGCTTCTTGGTTTGCCCCCTTTGGTACCATGGAGACAAGTGCCTGTAGCAAAAAGAAGGTATCTAGTATGATCCTGTGAAGTTCAATGATCACGGGTGTTGATATGCTCTTAATGTTCCAGTTCTTCCCTTTCTTCTTCCACTCGGTGAAGTCAGCAGGGGTGTCTGGGTTGAAAGACGCTTCTAAGTCTGCCTCTGGAACATCTAGTGGCATATTGGGCATCCCCATTTGTGTGATTACGACAGGATCGTCGCCTTCTTCGTCAATGTAGGCTAATTGGTAATTGTTGTTATTGTTGATGCGATTGACTGCAGTGATTATGTAGTCACTAAAGTCTGCAAATCTTGGATCTATGCCGACTCTATCAAGAGTTGCATTTACCTCAGCAGCTGGAAAACTTCCCTCTCTAAAGTTGACGGGTTGTCCCACTTGGTATATTGATACTGAAGATGATAATAGGGTTTTTCCCATCGCATTACAAGCTTGCTCTCTATCTTCTATGTTCTCAGGCTTTCTCATTACTGAGCTTAGTCGTGTTTGAATATTGGCGGAGCTAAAGACTGTTGGGTGCGCTGCTTCTAATTGTATGAACTCTGGATTGTTCGATATCCATCTCCATAGTGTTGAGCATATGGGATCTTCTAGTGCGTCTGTTGCTGGCGCTATTCCGAATACAGTTTTGTCTCCCTCCACTCCAAGTATCTGCATGTTATTCTCTTCAAAGTAGTTAGACAGAGCCTCTATTTCTTTGCCTAAAGCCTTTCCTAGATCTTCTGTAATGTTTCTAGTCATATGGTGCTTAACCATCGCTGTTCCTAGAGAGGGTAAGTGGAATCTTACTCCGCCAGCTTCTGATCGTATCTCTTGGTTGAACCAATTAACATTCTCAAAAGTAGTTGGCTCAAGTGCTTCGGAAAAGAACCCTCCTATAAGTCCATCTTGCTCACCGTTAATGTAGTTAGCAAAGGGGAAGTCAGGTGTATCAGGTGGAGGTGGCATTCCCCTCACTCTTCGATCATCAACAGTGAGTTGATGTGGTGGTGCAGGATTTGTTCTGTACACAAACGCAGATCTAGGAACAGGTCCTGAAACTGTGCTTATTCGATAGTCGCCATATACATGGTAATAGATCAGATCCATTATTGTGATTGGCGAAGTTGCCGGTCTTCCTGTCGGTGCGAAGTTTCTTGCATATATCTCGTAGTGTTCAATGGAATGAGCATCAACATTTTTCTTATAGCTGTTGATTGCAGTTTCCACGGCTCTCGCATCTGGAGTACCTAGAAAGAATCCACTACCTAGTACCATCATATCACTTCCGGCGAACCATACCGAACTGATTCACCGGAGGGCCGAAGATGCCATGAGTTTTGCCTTGCTTTGATGCAATATACCCTGCGAGAAGGATGCCTCCTACAATGACCGTGTTCCTGATTCTCTTGCTCTGGATCCTAGTCTGCTTTTCTAGTCTCTTATAGACTGGGTTCTTAGGGTCAAAGGGGTTCCACACATCTGCCATCATATCACCTCAAAAATAGTTCTGATTCGAGTATCCACCTAACTGCGGGTGCACCACAGGTGCCGCACCTAACCCGCTGATGAGGTTATACTCTTTAGCGGCATCGATTGCACCTTTGCATAAAAGAACTGTGACAAGTACATTAGAATACACTTGTGAAGACTTCCAAAAATCTCCTCTTGGTTGAATGTATCCCATTAAACCTCCCTTCTTGTTTGCTTCTTTTAGTGTAGATCTAAGAGTAATTGCTGCAAGCAGTCCTGCAGATGTAAGCTCTATGAGCGTCCAAGTTTTGTTCTTTACACCAAATGTTGTATCAGTCATATATCCAAGCCACCCCTTCTTTATCTGTTTTGATCTTCCAAGTGCCTCCCTTGATGATTAACATAGGCTTGCCACTCTCTGGTATCGTTGCATATAGCTTGGGGAAGTTTCCATCTTGGGTTTCTTCATTGAATGTGTGAACATACTTTTGACTGGACTTTCCTGTTTCCTTTCCTGACATGTATCCTATCTGCCAGCAACCGCCTTCTCCTACTTGATACCAAACATCTCCTATGTCTATCATTTCTGTGGTCTTTTTAGATGGAGCTTTGCCGTTCATGTGTTCATACAGCTTTTCTCCCTTCTTGACCTTGGAGTGATTGGGATTGTTCCTCACTTTTGGATTTTGCTTAATAATAGAGAAGTGGACTGTTTGCTTAACTGCGTTCTCCATATCTGTTAATCCTTCTACTGAGTTCCATTCTCCGTCGCTATCATAGTAAGTCATAATTCTAAATGATAGACTTGCATCGGTGGTTCCTAGTAGTTTTGGTTTTCCTCCAGCAAACCATTTTTCAAGTTTGACCGAACTTAGGGATTCATTGAATGCTGCCTTGACTGATTCATACGAGTGCGACTCTAGTAGTTTGTTGATAGCATCGTGTAATTTGTTATGTAGTTGGACTAGTTTAATGGCCTTCTTGTTTTCTGGTGTTCTATATTTCTTTAGTAAATCTACTTCTTTGGCGTTCTCCCATGCTAGGTTGGCTCCGGCAAGCACCTTAGAAGACTCGTTAAAGTATTTGACAACTGTTGGGACTAACTTTTCAACTTCTTTAATGGAGTGATTGGGATTGATTCTTTTCTGGATAGATCCTCTATCTTCTTGAACGGGTGGTGCTGAAGTCTCTGCTATGATCGGTCGAACAAATCTTTGCTCTTCCTCGCTCCACTCTTCGTCTGCATCTGGGTCAGGCATCCTTTGATATGCGGTATCTATGTTTGCTGTTCCTGTGACAACAGCTCCCCCAGCTGCCTTATACTTCTGGCCGGCCTCTTTGTCGATTGGAACGAATTGTTTGAGGGTTGTGATATCATGGGGATTCTTTCTTGCGCTAACCATCTTCCAATAATCCGATACCTTTTCGTATATGCCCGGGACTCCTAAAGAGGCCACTGCGATAAGGTTGTCCTTATTATCATCAAAGAATAACCTTACATCGTATTTACCTTGAAGCATTGATACAACATCTGCTTTGTAAGCGGGTCCTTTCATTCTCCTTCGGGCACCTTCCTTTAGGAAAAGCAATACCTCTCCTCTATCATCTTTGAATAATGGGAAGCCCTTGTTCTCTAACTGAACCTTGGTCTTCTCTCTATTCTTAGCATCTCTAGCAGTACAATATGCTATACTATATCCTTCCTTCATTAGATATGATATAAGATCTTTAGATCCAGCTATTACTCTATCCTTATCTAGCATATCCTCTCGGTATAGGAAATCATTACGCTTCTGCCATCCAGAGTTCATTCCTTTCCTTACTGGACCGCCTTGATCATTAACGACCCCTGCTCTTCTTGCGGATCTAAATCTCTCAGAGACATCTAATATCGTATCGTCGATATCAAATACCGCCATCTTGGTATTAGAAAATACCTTGCTATAAGCTGGATTATTTCTAGGACTTGATTGACCTAATGGAGACCCGCAAGTAGTACATTTTGATACCCCTAACGGGCAAGGTGAACCGCATGCTTCACAGTGTACTAACTCCGCCATCATATAAGCCCACATCATGGTTGCTTATACACTTACTGCTCATAGAGCTGTATTGTAAGCATTGCCAACTGCGCTTAAGTCCACAGCAGAGCAGTGACGGGGTCCACCTATTATGCCATTCATTTGACCGTTATGCTGGTTTTTTAGTGTGTTAACCTTATCTGTGAAATTGACATCTCCGGCACTTAAGGCTCTCACTCTTGCATCTGCGTGAACTCTGGATCCACCGTTAACAAACCATTGTTCCTCCATCATACTCGCCTTGAGTAATATTTCTCTAACCCTTGATCTAAATGGTAATGTTTCTCTAAGTCCTGTCGCTTGATCTTGAATCGCTGTGTGTATCTGTTCAATGCTATCGCATAGTTTAGCCATATCATGGCACACTGTGTAATAGTATTTCAATAAACGAGCTGCCCAGATATGCCGGGTGACTTCCGCTACACCTCTACCATCGCATTCTGCGCTTGCAGTAGTCAAGTCAGTCCTGACAAAGTCTGCTGCTTGGTTTAGTGCTTCTAGACCATTTAGTACATCTCTTATCTCCTGTGGTGCGACCTTCTTGATTAGATCTGTTTCAGCAAGAGCACTGCCTATTACCATATCGTGCCTAAGCTGCAATACTTGATGTGCAGCATTCATATTTATTTCATAATTTGGAAATAAATGTTCTGCCTCAGCATCTAATGCCCTAAGTGGATCTTGATTAGCTGCCCATCCACTAGCTGCATCATCGTTGCTATTGGAGTCGTCGACGGAAAGAGGCGTGTTTGTAAATACTGGAGTTTCTAACATGTCGATATAGTTAGTCAAGAATTGTTTTGTTGTTGTTAATGCGGTGTTGATACCATCAAGAATCTCTTGAGAGCGAACATCTAGATCAGCTGGTGGTACTGCTTTCCTAGCAGGGGTCAATGACTTACTAGCAAATTGCGCATATTGCTCTGGAGTCAGGACACTAGATCTTGCTTTCAGTTGGTCTGCTTGATTTCTATCGCCAAGCATATCCTTAAACTGCTGGGCTAAATCTCTCCAACTCATGAGATCCCTCCTGCGTCCTTGACTTGTCTGATTCCGTCATTGAGTATCTCGTTGACCTTTGTCATAAGAGGGCTTGTTGCACCGATCACACTGATTGCCTGTGTTCGCATTTCTTCCATTGCGGTGACAGCTTCTGTTGCGGTAGTTTGCCTCTCAGCAGCGCCCTGTGTTCGCATTTCTGCTAAGACCTCTGGTGCCATCTCTTGTACTGTCTTAATGAATAGTAAGTTTGTATAAACTTGGTAATTCACATTTCCTATACCGCCACGGTGCCTATTCATCTGCCTAATGAGTCGTCTTGTCTTATCTCTGTCTCTTGAACCAAACATTTTTCTTAGTTCCTTTTCGACAGATGCTGCAGTAGTTGTGGCGTCAAAGAACCCGCTTGGAGTTTCTGTATCTAAGATCTGCAATGATAGATCAAGCATCATAAGTGCGAAGGTGTGATCGTCTTCACTCATTGTGTATCCATACTTTGACTGAGCGAGATCACTGATTTCGTAAAGAAGTTCGATAACTGACTTACCGTAGTTGGCGTTGATTTCGATTTTAGATGGTAGCTTTTGTATAACATCTGTCAAGATTGTTTGTGAAGATACGATTCTATTTGCAGGGTTGTCATAATCAAGGTCAGGATAAGCCGCTTTGATGGCATCAGTATCATCCGTATTTCTGTTTGATCTTATGTCGTCTAAGGCAGTTTGGATAGTCTCAAATCTAAGAGTTAAGTCATTGTTCCTACCAAAAACTATGGTGTCTGTATCTTGAGGGGTCTTGTTAATTGGCGTCATTACGGCAGCTGTCAAAGATCCTAGATAGTTGTTGCCGGGGTTCTCTATGTCTAGAATGTGAGGTAGGTTTGCTAGTATCGTGTCCATTAGCGAATAGACTACTGCGCTTGGCCACTTGGGTGGTGGTGAAGGAAAGAACCCTCCTATGTTGATTGCTAGTGCAAATGCTGGGTCTTTCCTCAGGGACTTCTGTGGATCGAATTGAAGAGCCTTTGTTAGATCTTGCTTGATCCAAGTGGAATCTTTCTCTAAGATTGCTCTTACATGTTCAAGAGGCATAACTCCTGTGAACATTCTAACGATAGGGACTTTGTTGAGTATGCGATAAGGTAATGATGCTTTCTTTGTGCTTGGGAACTTAGGTGTTCTAACTCCCATGTCAGGATACTTCTTGGCGAACTTTAGAACCTTCTTTAGTTGCTTTTTGCTGAGTGATTTGTCTCCCAAGTGTGGGTAAATGAATCTTGGATGCGCTACGAGACCCGAAGCTAGGCCTCGGTAAAACTGCTCTGCCTTTGTAGGAAGGACTCCCATGAGTGCTGCATATCCCTCAGGATCCACTTTGGTAAGTTCCTCAGAGAATGCTTCATTCATTACACGGAGAGCTCCTCTGTTGGCAGATGCTGTGACTAAGAACGGTCCTAGAACATCCCTAACGAACTTCTCGATATCTCGCTTGCTTAATCCATACTTTGCAGGGATTCTAGCTCCTTCGATTAAATTGTCTGATCTTTCTGCAGTGACACCATATCTTCCTTCAAGATACTCTTGTATTGCCCTTTCAGTTGTGTATAAGCTATTTCTCTCTTTCTTGCTGACTGTGAAAGGTGTTCTTACAGATGGGTTCTTTCTAACCGCTGCATTAGAATACGCTTGTGTCATAGCAGCGATCTTTGGGTCCATTGTAGTGAACTCTGGCTTACTGTAAAGTAAGATGGTAAGGGTTTGAACTGCACTGAACGCGCCTTCTTGCGCCACCAATCTGCTAACAAGATTTGGATCAATATCACCGGGAAGAAGTATGCTTGGATCGTTGCCTGTTCTATGATAGTTATAGATAGGATCTGGCTCTTGAATCATTGCAGGTATGGCTCCATTACTTGGATTTCTTAGCACATCCTCTGTTGTCGTGACTATTTCGATCTCGCCTATTCGTGGATTAGAAACCACATCGGTCAAAGAGATTTGATTGCCACTAAGATCTTGTAGCCTGTAATCGACGCTACCGCCGGGATTTGTTCTGGCAATATTGCCCTTAACCCAGTTGTGCGCCTTTAAGATAGACGCACCATTTAGACTTCTTGGAATCTGTAATCTCATTGTATCACGCTCAGGCTTTCTTTGCTTTACCTACCTTCACGCGATGCTTGTCGTAGTATTCTCCCTGATGGCCTTTAGCGATAGTAAAGCGCATGTAAGTGTCCTTTGACTTATTGTGCCTTGGGATACCGTAGTATTCTCCCATTCTTCTAAATGCATTGACTAATGCTTTGTTGTCTTTACCCTTCTTCAAAGAAATCGTTTGGAATCCTGTTGACGGATGTGTGACCTTAGCGAAGTGGCTAATTGGTAGTCTAATTCTGTATGGAACTTCTTCACCTGTCTTCTTGTGGGTTCCAACTTGTAGCATTTGCATGCCGGGGAAGAACTTGGAAAGTCCTCTTGTCCAATAGCTGATTCTTTTCTTTGACTTGTTTCCATGTCTTGTTTCTCCCGGAGTCTTAACACCCTTCTTAGTTCCGGGTCCTCTTCTCTTCATTTCGAGTTGAGTCTTTGGGTGGATTTCAATGTGAAGGAACTTACCTCGTCCTTTTGGGTTTCTCTTCACCTCTTTTCCTAGATCCTTAGCGACTTTTTGAACTGCGGGCTTGTCTGCTCTGCGTCCTGCAAGCATAGCAACTTCATCGTATGGCTTGACGGCGTATCCTTTCTTTTTGCCGTCTGTGGTTTTTATCCCCATAGCAATTGGTGTAGGATCTAATGTACTCTTCAAGATGGCAATCATTTCTGGACCCTTAGCGTAATCTAACTCATTATGGATTCCGCCTTGCTTTAGCATAGACTTCTTTATGCCTGCAGCAACTACTACTGCCAATGCAGGATTATTGTTTGCAGAGGCTTTGGATAGTTTGAATGATCTGGATAGTCTTGGATCCTTTTGTATGCTATCCATCTTTAGGATTGGTAAATTGACCTCCATCATACCATCAAAGTTCTCCTTTGTCTTACCGCCAGCCACTCTTGCGACTAGATCGCTCTTAGGTTGGTAGTTGAATGGAGAATCTCTTAGGGTCATAATAGCAGTTCTTACTGTTCGAGTGTCCCCTACTTCGTATGCTGCGACTGCAGTCTTCATCAAAGTAGCAGCGTCTAATGCTCTAGAAGTATTGGTTGTGGTGGAGAACGCATAAGCCTCTCCTTCTTCTGCAAGCTTTTGTTGCATCTCTAATACCATCTCGACTTCTGTGACTTCTAGTGGGAGGTATCTCTTTCTCAGATCAGCAAAGACTTGATCACCTTCGTGAACATGTATCTCATTGACTGTGTAGTAATTGTATGAGTTCATTGGTATGGACTTGATGATATCCATTGCTAGGCGGAACATCTTATCGTGTATATATTGACCGCTGGGTGCAGCAAGTTCACTTGGACCTGCACTTAGCATAATGTCTTCAACGATCTGCGCCTTAGCCATAGCGTCCTGAACATCGCTTCCGGGGGTTAGTCTTCTTCGGAATGCGTTAAGGCTTGGGTCTTTTCTTCTTTCGTCAAGGAATAGATACACTGATGCTTGAGAAGCCTTTGATACCATAGTGGAATACTCTGCACCCATATCAACTGGACTGCTCTTGAGACTCTTGATGTATCTAAACCAATCTTCAGCTGTGGCAAGTTTGAGTAGTGAATCGTTGTCCCTGATCGATTGATTTGGGGAGATCTCTCTTCTAATGCTCCTTCTTGTGAAACTGAGTGGTGCTGTCACTGGCGATACAATAGCGCTTCCTGCTCTTGACAAGAATCCTCTTGCTGCTTTACCACCAGAGATTGCTGTTTGCAGCCTTAGGTTCTTCCATGTGAATAGTTGTGCTGGATTGTTTCTTATATTATCTTCTGCGGTATCAATGGATCCTGCAACTACATCTTGATTGTCTCCGATATCTTCTTTATCGTAGTCCTCAAGAAGGTCTGCTGGGGGAACTGTTCTTCCGGGCATGTTATGATTGCTTCTTACAACGCTCATCATCATTTCTCCGCCGGGATTCTTCCTTGCGCCATAGACGGTATAGCCATGGCCATTTTCCAAAACATTGACTTCACTATCTGGTACTGTCACTACTTCTCCTAGGCTATCTGTAAATTGCATCTTATTGTCCTCCTCTTCTTCTTGCTCTATTGAATCCCACTACAACTACACTTAATACACTTACCCCAAGGAACAAACCAAACCAATTAACGGTCTTTTGTACCCCTGATTTTTCTAGGAAGGTAAAGTCCGCCAGATCTTCTGCAGAGCTTCCATTCTCTGCAGCGCCCAAGGCGCCTAGAATAAAGGGTAATCACCACCTCCGCCTATATGCGGCGTTCTTCTGTCTAGGTCATATTGTAATACGCCCTTAGATCTGTCCTTATCATATCCATATGATTGTGCAGCTTCGTGCGCTTCGTTGAATGACATACCTTGACTCATGAAATATTCCATGGCTCTAATATGCGCTGGGTTAGTACCCGCTGGGTGTTTCTTTCTCAATTCGTCAGCAGTCATAGGCCCTGCGAATCCTTTGAAACCCGGAGGCTTATTTCGATATACATTCGGATTACTGCGATATACTTGGCTACCAGAGATATTACCAAATGATCTCTTAGCGTGGGTCCTATGACCGGTGTTTCCATAATAACCCGATATAGCACTAGCCTTAGCATTAGCATTATTGATTATCTTATCTAATATAGAGATTAGATTATCTATACTACCTACCATCTTATCCTTACTAGAGGAATGTATAGCATAGTTGGAAGACTTAAGTTCCTGAGCCTTCTTAGTTGCGTCAGCCATAACCTTTCTCCAAGCCTGAGATTCTTGCTCAGTCATAGACTTTTCAAGACTCAAAAGGGATATTTCTCTTTCAAAGAGTTCAGCCATCTTCTTATCGACAGTTGCTTGAACTTCGACTTTCATGCCGACTTCCGCAGCTTTCTCAAGATGCTTCTCAATCGCTGTTAGTGCGTTCAACATTTGTTGCTTGGTTGCTTGAGCATTTGTTGGACTAGGTTCTGCATTGAAAGACTGTTCGACTTGTGTAAGGACTCTCGCTAAATCTGCATCGAGTTTATCTCTTGCTAGTCTAGGCATAGCAGCGATTGTTGGACCGTATATCATAGTCAGTCTCTCAACTCCAGAAGCTGCGGATGATACAACTGCATTCCATGCAGGGTCGTCTGCTGGTGATTTAGAAGACATCGATCCTAGCATTCCAGCTAAACTGGAAACTGCTATGTTTTCCAACTTTGCTGCTTCTTTGGTTATGAGATGAAGGGTCATTTCTATTTGTGATTGAACCATACCCTCACTGGTTGAGGGATTCGTGAAGTTGTTCATGATCTTGCTATTCAGGTCATCAACTAGTTTTTGTATCGGATCTAGCATAGAAGTTCCTTTGTGTTCACTCAAATCATGCTTCTTTAATATCCCATTAACTCGGGCATTGAAGTCGCTTAATAGCTCATTTACTCGCTCGGTACTTAAGCCCATCATGAACCCCCAGTACATACTCAGTTATGAGGATACTGCTTCAGACGATTATATTATTCGGGAGCTGTTGCGTCCAATCCTAGTGACTTTGCTAAAGAACCGGTCAATACATATGCACCTTCTAATAGCCCTGCACCCAATGCAAATGGAGCCTTAGCTATATTCTTGACAGTACCTGATCCAACAAAGGGTATCGCTGATAGTGCTAATAGACCTGCACCTATTGTTGAATATGGCTGATTCTCTGCGTACCATTCCTTCAAAGTATCAGGCATAAGACCCGTTGTGACTTCCCTTCCAAATGCTGCGGCTCCTCTTCCGTAAGCTGCGTATATGGCGGCGTTTTCATTTATTTCTTGGACCTTGGCCTGAACAGATTCGGGTAGTTCTGATCCTAGATTACTCCACCCAGCCAAGCCTACGGCACCTTCGTATTCTGCAACAAGCTCTGCAGCTTCTTCGTTTCTTTGTTGCTGTTCTGCAGACATCTCGCTTACTGTATCCCCAGCATTAATAGCTGTCTTGAATACATTAACACCTGTCTCAACTGTTGTTGCCAATACTTCGCCTGCGTCTTCTGCAAATCCATCTAATGCTTCAATTGCCCCAAGATTAACCAGTGGATCATATGTTGGTTGATCGTCCATTGCCAGATCCATATTCATATCAAGTTGCGGAATGGCATCAAACAAACTAGGGTCGTGCTCAGAATCTGCACCCCACTTATCGGTGACATCTTCGATTGTGAATGCGCCTGATGTTGAGAAGGCTCCTAGTCCTAGAAGTCCTGCTTCTTTGAGTTGAGACTCTGGGACTCTTTTTCCTGTATTCAAAAAGTTGGCTTCCCACCAAGAATCGACATAGTATCTTTCTCTGGGGCTTCGACTAGATCCTCCTCCCCCGCCTTTGTTGTTCATCTTTTCCATTTGTTCTTTCTTGAGTGCTACTGCTTGGGCCCAAACTTCATCTGTGACATTCTCCGCTGCGTGGTTGGCGTTATTAGCTGCTAGTATATCATCTGCTTCTATACCAGCTTCTTCCATTTCGATTTGCTCTTTGTATTCTTCAACGAACTCAACCTGCTGTTTAACATACTGATTGAATACTGTTTCGTATCCCATAAACATCTTGTCGATAATTTTTCCTTCTCCATCTGTCATTTGATAGTATGGTCTATCTGGAGTAGGTTGTACATAGTTGCCTTCTTCATCCATCTCGGCAACGGGTCCTACCCAATAATTGGGAACTCTATAGACAGCTATACTGTAAGGATACAGCATCTTTTGGCCACCAACATCTATCTCGTAGTGTGTTGGCTTTTCCTTAGATTGTTTTCCTTGAGACTTTGTAAGTCCCGGTAGTGAAGGCGGTTGTCCTATGCTGTGAGTTGAAAACCATTCTGGTGTTAAGTCCTCTCCGAATACTGCCTTCCATGTTTGTAATAATACCTCTTCACTAGGTATTGAGACCTTATCAAGAAGGTCGTTGGTTGTTATAACACAGGTTGGCGTAAGGAAGTCAGCAAACATTTTACCGGCGGCTGATCCGTCTATTATCGACCTTTCATTTACTGTATGTGATCTATGCGAGTTTGCTTTTACACCCTTTGGTGGAATTGTTTCTGTTCCTTTCTTTATATTACCAATTTGTTCCTTTGGTGGAATATACACGATGTGCCTTTCAGAGTCTTGAAGAACATTTCCTAGTGCCTGACCTATTACAATGAATGTGCTATCTGGCTTGAAGTTGCCCTTTAGGAAATAAATTGTGTTGAGTTGTGGGTTGTTCACATAGTGATATTTGCTTGGATCTGCGACTACAATAGATTGCCCTAAACGAGTGGTATCATAATAGTAGCTTGATGTTTTCTCAAATACTTCCTTTCCGTTCTCTAGTTCATTAAGGAAGCTGGGATTTTCTGGGCTGAATCCCATTCTCTCGTGATCTACAACGCCCACTAGTGGAGTGTATTCTATTTGTGCCCGTCCACCAAATACCTCACCATCTATCTTCGCCTCAAACTTTGGAGACCAAGCATCAAGGTTATTTGCATCTGGGGCTAGTCTTCCAAGGAGTGCATATCCTTTGTTGCCTTTACCTTCCATAGAAGGGTATGGATAGTAATACTTCACATTCCCGTGATCCCAAGAGTAGTTTGGTCCACCTGCGTTAATGATGGATTTTATTTCTGCTTGATCTGTCACTGGGTCTAGTTGCCTCGGAAATCTATAGACTACGACTGTCTTCCCCATGCTGTTGCACTTTGGTATCTTTGGTGGGGTTGGGCTTGGTTCGCTCCATGTTCCGGTCTCTGGATCCCACCATTCAAGATAAACTGCTAGATCCTTCTTATTTACTGAAACGCCACCTCTAGTGGTATCTCTATGAACGAAACCCCCTCGACCCAAACCGATGTTGAATGGTGCATCTTCATCCACCGTAAATGCTGCATTTACATCCCATCCAGCTATACTGAGGGCGTCAAACTCCACTAAATGGTTGTTATCATTTAGAATAGAAGTGTCAATCAACATGAAGTCATCGGACTTTGGCTTGGCCCCATATGCATATCCCCATGGGTTGTAAAACTCATGACGGAGACCGGGGGTAGCGATGGCGGTTTGCGGTCTAGAAAAATACTGAACCAAAGTCGCTATTGGTGTCCCTGCAGCAATCGGTGTAGCTAAACCTCTTTGTGCAACATAACCTAAGAACTTACCATTCTCATCATATCTTGCTACATAGGTTGACATTCTCATTGCTGCATAGCCGGTGAACTCAGGGACTTCTCTTGGTCTCCATAAAAAGTCTCCCCGCTTGACGCCGATATCCACACCAAACCATCCTTCTTCCAAAGTCCATTTATATGTCTTAAGCGAGTGATTACCACTGAAGCCATGCCTACCCCATGAGTGTTCATTGACATCACCGCTCCAGTATTCTATGGTGGCACTTCCATTGTGCCACTTGGTCCCGGGAACTACCTTATCTGCTTTACTTCCATTAACGGGATTGTTAGGCGGAATATATCCCAGTCCATCGGTTTCATATGAAACTGGATTATTATGAACTATCATACCATTACCTAGATCTAATATATCTCTCCTATTAAGGAATCTAGTACTATAGTTAGAGTTCAAATTATCAGATGTACCAACTACAAACTTCTTCAGTTGGTTAGAGGGAATCATTGCTTCTATGGCTACTGAACCTGCACCCACTCTTTTAGCAAAAAGATAGTGCTTCTCTTTGAGATACTCAAAGGTTGCATATACTATGCTTGTCCCAGCCCCTTCTAATAAAATCCTGAAAGTCGCAAACTCTTCCTGCTTTGAAGGGATTCTGTCAACTATCCAGTGCCCTTGCTGCATAACTTGAACAGGCTTTTCGTTGCCATAAGATACACTCATACTGACTACTTTTAGATCTGGATTCCTGCCGGGTGCAGAAGGTGCACTTCCACTACCTAGCGATCCGACTCTGCTAGGAGTGGATCTTTGTACAAATCGTCTCGAAGTCATGGTCCCAACAATCTGCCCATGACGCCCCTTGTTTTAACGAATGCGCTTCCTAAGTTATTATGATAACTTTCAGATCTGTTAATTCCAGAGAGTCGTTGGACTTTGACATCAGGGAATCCACCACTTTTAACATCATAAGTGCCGACTACGAACTTACTGTTGTTTAAGATATCTTCAACAACTCGCTCTAGTACTTGGAGTCCTCTTGTGTTTGCGTCTGCAGGCCTAAGTAGCCCTGCTTTTTGAGCCTGTTCTAGCTTTACAAGTTCAATGATTACATTGTGTCCTTCTTGACTGATTTCTATGCCTCTTTTCTCAACCTCTGCCCACATTGGAGCGTATTCAGCGATCTGCTGGTTAGTAGCGTGATTCTTCCAGTGATCAACAGCAGCTCTACCAGAATTATCCACGGGCTTTGAAGTGTCTATGTTGGCACCTTCTCGCATTCTAATAAGTGTCATTTCTCTATTCATTGCATTTAGGTCAGCAGATCTTCCTTCAGCGATTCTGTCCTTATGCCATGCTTTGAGACTGCCAATTCCACCGTTTCCGATTCTTGATCTTCTTCGGGTTCCACGGCCTGCTGAGAGGCCAGATAGTGGGGCACCTCTGTCTCTGAGTTCAATGACCGCTGCTCTTTTGAGAGCATTTAGTGTTCTGAGTTGTTGCTTAGTCATTCTATCTTTAGCGTGCATTGCATCTTTGACTTGTTCTATAACCAGTCTAAGTGCATAGTCTGTTGCAGTAGGTTCTGCTACTGCTTTGATTCTCCTAGAGATATCACCCTCGATTAGAATAACGGTTTTACCATCAATTCGAATTATATCGTTAATCATGTTAGTGAATGCTGGTCGACTAAGCATATTTGTCATAACTGCTGGTTCAATCCACACATGATTGGGGTTAACTGCTACTACAGGATTAGTTGGCCTTGTGATGGGTAATGTTGGAATTGGTTTATCAGGAACACGGATTGGTGTAGGCACTGGGGGTAGTTCTGTTATTGGCTCTTCAGCCGGGCCTGTCTCTGCATCTCTTCCGAGAATCTTTGTGAGTAGCCAAGTGCCAACTGCCGCTTGAACCACGAACATTTGATCGACCATCAATACCATCCTCCGATACCGCCGACATTAGAGACCATATCTCGTAAGGAAGCAGCGTCTCCGCTTCTGCCTTGTGTTGATTTTTGCATTGCCTGTTGTGCTGCCTTTGCTGCTGCAGCTGCAGCATCCTGTGCCGCCCTTTCCGCTGCCTTTCTAGCTTCCTCATCCGCTTTCGCTTTGGCTTCTGCTGCTGCCTTTGCTGCAGCTTCTTCTGCTGCCTTTGCTGCTTTAGCTGTTGCCTCTTTACGAGCTAATTCTTCGGCTTCGGCCTTTGAAGCAGCTGCACTTGCTGCGGCTGCCATAGCTGTTGCTATTTCTTGTTGGATCCTGATTAACTCAGTCTTTAATTTATTCAGGATTGAGATCATATCAGGTGTCAATCTTGCTCTTGCTAGTAGCGCATTATTGACATTGTTAATCATTGTAGTGACATGTGGTAGGGGTCTTGCATTCACTGCGGTAGGTGACTTAAGCATGGCCTCTTGCTGCGGTGTCATTACCACAGTGTTTTTCGATCTGTCAACATTAACATACTTCCGTCCATCAATTGTTATGATGTCGTCAACCATGTTAAAGAACTGATCTGCTGTCAGATTTGCATTCATATTAACATCGTCTAAGAATCGTGTATCTTCGTCAACGAATGGGTTGATGGATACATTAACTTCACTTGCAGTTGAATGGGTCGGGGCAGATACATCTGGCATACTTCTAGCCTGTTCATTTACATCCCCATAATCATAGGTTGAAGATCTTGCTGAGGTAGTTTGATACTGCATAGCGTTAGTGCTTACTTGCGGAACACTCATTGTTGCAGGTTCTGCAGTTGGTACATGATAACTTTCTGAAACATATTTCTTTGCTGGCTTAGAAGCAGCAGTCTGTTGAGCTGCTGGAGTATAGCTACTGTAATTATATCCGCCTCTAGCGGATTTATTAGTTTCTCCTCTTCTTTGTGTCCACCACATACTAGATTCATCATAAGATGCTGGTTGGATTCTGCTTCCTCTAACGAGTTGTGTTAGTTGATAGATTTCTCCGTTGATAGGAACGGATCTAATCATTGCTTCATCAGCACTATACCTTCCTTGGGCCCTCATATTTTGAATCTTGGTTAATTGACCACGAAGAAAGTTTATTCTATCTTGAAGCAACTTAACTCTGCTTGCAGTTGTAGGCGGTCTAACTGGTATGATTTTTCCGAACATTATTCAATCCTCCCTATGACTCCAAGTAGTGCGACTAGTCCTACCCCAAGGGCTAGGGCTTTACTAGTCTTTTCACCAATACCCATGTCTAATCTGCTGCCATGTCCAAGGTCATCTATATCGATAAAGTTGAACTGTCTAACGAATCGTTCATGGGTTTTGCCTATCTTGTTGACAATGGAGCTTGAGTTGCCGAAGATGTTTTTATTTCTCAGCTTATCGCATTCTTCCTTGAGCTTTTCATACTCTTGTTGCTTTTTAGCTAATTCTATCTTTTTTTGGTTATGCTCTCGTAATAGGTTCTTGTATCGTACGATATAAGGATCTAATGAGTGACCGGGAAATCCGGGTCTTAAGTCGGGAAACCCGGGTTTTGGTTTGATTGGTGCTGGTTGAAGTCCGGGTGGTAATACCTTGAGAGGTGGTTGATATAAGTCAATCACACCCTTCTGTGGCACTTTAAGTATCAATTTGTCTTGCTTTTTTCTTGCGATGTAATTGGAATCAATTACTTGTGGTGCTTTACTCTGTTGTTCTTTAACTGCTTTTACAAATGCTGCTTGGTCTGCTTTACTGAAACCTTCATTCGCATTAAACACAGTATTGGTGCGTTTGAATGCCGTCGCCTGAGGGAAGAAGGCGGTGGTCTGTTGTTTAGCAAGCAGCTTCACTGAGGCCACTCCCTCAGTTTCTTAGTATGTAAAGAGCAGCTAAACCTGCACCGACTAGGATCATGGTCTGCTTAGTAGCAAAGCTTTCTGAGATATCGTCTCCAAAAAGTGTGCTCTCGGTTGGCTGATCTAGTGGGGGATAAGCTGGCGATCCATCACCGGGGATTGCTATTGATGCGACTTGTGAGTCCAAGTCGATACCTGCATACCCGATTGTGGTTCCATAAATGCCGTTTGCAGGTAGTGCTGAGTTTCCATCATTACCATAGATGTGCACTTTACCATCACCATATAGTGTGCTACCTAACCCGAAGAAACCGGGAGAGGTTGGTGTTGGTCTTCTATTACCGAATCCTCTGTGTCCATACCCATAGTATCCACTACCGGCAGGTGTTCCGTATTCAGGCGTTTTAGGCAGTTTTCCGATTCGTCGTTGCATTCCTACATTCATCATTGGCATGTTATTCCCTCACTTGTACATTCGGTTGAACAGTGTCAGCACAGTTATGCCGACGACGACTCCACTCAAAAGGATTCCCCAAGTTTCACCTGTTGTCCAACTCACATCTCCCATGTCTTTGTATGTGGGAGATTGTAGTATCTTGTAAGCAGAGTGATCTTTGGGTATAGAGCCCATAGCATCGTATTTTGTTCTGGGTGCTCCTATTGCTGAAAACGCTCCCATCATATCACTTCCGCTTAAGTAGGCCATTAAGCATCTGCGTATAAGGGTGCTTACTGACTATACTTCCTAAGCCACTACTATTATTTCGTGTCTTTAATCTGCTTCCAATGGAACCTAGTCCACTGATTGCTTGTTTGAAAATAGGTGCTCTTATCGTTCCTGCTTCGGCCATCAAAGGATACACTCTTGATATTGGAACTGATTGGCCGAGCTTAAACTCTGGGTAAATTAACTCGCACGGAATCCAGTTATCACCAAACTCTCTTGTCCTGCCGAATGTCTTAGTGACAAGCATAACATGGTTGAATACTCCATCGTTGTTGGAATCGACTATCAAGGCACCCACTGGGTATCCTAAACTTCCAAGGAGGGCTCCTCCTAAGATTACGAAATCGTCACAGTCACCTGCGGATTCGCCCGCTTCGATATCTTTAATCAGCCTTCTAGCCGTGTGGAAGAACTCCACCCCAAAGGGATCTTTTCGATAAACCATATGTCTTTGAACCCATTTTACTACTGCACGGATTTCTCCTAGTTCATCATGGCCTTTGACATTTGCTGCTTGAACAATCTGCACAGCTTTCTTTCTGACAAACTCATCTCTCATTCCATCTTCGACAAGGTCAGTCAAAATGCGTACTACGCCTTCAAATCTTCTTTGTGAAGAAACTCCGGGTTTGAACTTAACTCGTAGGATCTTACCCTCGTCCATGGTAGCCCCACAGAATGGTTTGATATAACGGTTCTTGAAGGAACATTGAAGACCTGCCTGAAGTAAGGTAGTAGCATGGTGAATGAAGTTTCCTTTGAAGTAAGCGGGGATCCAGTAGCACAAGGGCGACCTAGATTCAGTAATCGTGGAGGATTTGTTCGTGCTTACGATCCAAAGAAGTCTCGTGATGCCAAACAGCACATACGATACTTCGCTACACAATCAATGAGAGAAACGGCTAGTGAACCGTTAACTGGACCGATTATTATGAAGGTGCAGTTTGGTATAATGATGCCTAAATCGTTAGAAAGGAAAAGAACTCCGAGGCAACGAGAATGGCGCACTAAGAAGCCTGACTTAGACAATCTTGTAAAGACTGTTAAGGACGCTTGCTCTGGCATTGTGTTCCTTGATGATAACCAAGTTGTGAAGGTTGTAGCGGAGAAAATACAATGCGCTCAAGGTGAAGCACCCTTTACTAGAGTGCTCTTTCGTGAGTTAGAGCCGATTTCTTCGTGAGAAACTTTACGAGCTGATCATATGGGCATTTTACCGGGGCAGAAACCCCGCTAAAGATTTTGAGAAAGATCATTCTTTCTTAGGTGGCGCAAGGTCTAGCTTCTTTTTCTTAGGTGGTTCTGCCAATCGCATAAGATCTTCTATGCTCGTGACACCTTCATTTTGAATCCGATCTAATTCCAAATCCATAGGCTCTTCATAGTCTTCTTCATCATCGAAGAACTCTTCATCTTCCTCTTCATATACCGCATCAAATCGCTCATCTAGTTCTGGAAGTTTAGGCATTTGAGTGGTTGGATTCATCGCTGCATAGTTAATATTCTTTGACTTAACGAATGTCATGAGTTCCTCTGCAGCGTCTAGCAAGGACTTCCAATCGATGCCCTTGGCCTGTGTGATATACGCTGTGACATCGACATCTTTCAAATTGTCTAGGATCTCGTTGAGACCGCCTTTGTTTTCCTTTAACTTCTCAACAACATCAGCAATAGGTTCTAACTCAAGTTCTGTAAGATCAACGCCGACTTTTGTGAACATCGTTTTTGCCTCCTCTAAGTCGTCTGTAAAGGAGGTGACTTTGGTATTGGCTTCATCAAGTGTCGATTCAAAGGTTTCCATTCCGTCTATAATCAAGTCTAGGTGATCTAGTGCTTCTTGACTGTGTCCATCTAATCTAATCGTAAGTATTGCGATGATAGAATTAATTGAACCATTCATGACTGCGAGTGCGATAACTGCAGAAAATACTGGGTCAAATCCGGTTCCTAGATTTAGTACTGCAAAGGTTAAGACTGCGGGAAGCGTGAATACACAAATGTATCCCCATGTCGGTAAGAATGGTTTATCTTCACTAACTGACTCTAGGTGTTCTTCTATCGCTTCTTGAGCTTCGAGTTCGTCCATAACTGACATCTAATCACCTCACGCCAAACCGGGGATTGGCGGTGCCCCTCTATTTTGTGCATCAGCCTTTACTGCAAACAGTAGCGGTCTGCATACCTCTGCCACTTCTGATCTGATCAGGTATCCGTAATCTGCGTCGACACCGCCTGTATGCTTGAATGGCTCAATGTGAGCAATCAATTCATCGTAAGTGTTGTCTGCAAATATCTTATAGAACTCAGGTCTCTTTCTGAGTTCTTCGACTACAGCTGCCATAATTAGCGGTGATGGTTCGGTTCCGGGGTCTGTTCGACTTCTTAGATCCATCAGTCCTTGTCCGATATCTCTGAGATTTCTAATCAGGAGTAGTTTCTCTGTCATCTTCTGTAGTTTGATTCTAGGGATAACTTGAGGGTGTTCAACCAATGTGACATCCGTAGCGATATCAATCTGTTCCTGCAATGCCTTGATAACATGTGGGTCTTGAGCTGCAGGACCCATCATCTCGGTGAATGACTGAAATAGAATCTTGGTATACTCATCTCTGTTAATCTCTTGAATAGCATTTTGTTGTGGTTGAACCTGCTCAACTACTGCTGGTTCTTCTTCATCGAAAAATACTCCATCCATCTGTTGCTGTGGTTGGGGATTCTGTTGGATAGGTGCTTCGTGTATTGCTTCTTGCATTATCTGACTTTGTGGTGGTGCTGCCATCACTGCCATCTCTGGTTGAGCATACGGGTTATATCCGGGGACATCGTATCCTGCAGGAACTTGTGGGTTTCTTCTTCCGATAGCTCCTCCTATTCCTCCTACAGCAGCCTTCAGTGTGTCGCTACCTAGAACATCTTTGACCATTCCCTTCCAGTCATTGTTATCGTCTCCTCCAAGAAGTTGATCGACCACTCTTTCTTTCATGATCTTCTTCATATCTGAATCAAAGAATCCGTCATTGTCTCCGCTCTTTTTCATCATCTCTCTCATGAATCCCATTTGTTGATTCATGAATTGTTGGTCTCTAGCCATGGCTTCTCTTCTAAGATCTGATTCTCTTCTTTCGTCTAGCTTTCTTTGTTCCATTGCTTGCATCATCTGGAATTGCTGTTGTTGCATGGACATCTTCTGTTGAGAAGTCAAGAAGTTCATCATGAACATCATGTTCATTGCGCCTGAGTCTTGTTGTGTAGCGTTTGACATTTGCCTAGCCATCATGTTTTGAGTCATGTCTGCCATAGGATCTGGTTCTGCTGGTTGATTAGTCAACATCTGCATCATAGGAGATGGACCATCATCGATCGGACTTTGTGTGCTTGCCTTAGGCTTAAGATGCTCTGCGGGACTAAATCCTTGGCCATTAAGCCATGCTGCATAGTATCTTCTAATTTCACCAACTGGTGCACCTGCCTTACTAGCGATTTCTTGGAATAGAGGATTTGCTGAACCTCCTTGAAACACTGGTGTTCCTTCGCCATCATCGTACCAATCTGGGTTCGAGAAGACATTCTTTAGTAAGACCTTTCTTTCCTTGGGTGTAAGGGTTCTCCATTGTGGGTCGCCCTCTTCATCTGCATCATCATCGTAGTATTCATCACTCATTTTCATTCCTCCAGTTCATTGCCGTATTCGTCGCAATCCACTTCTTCTCCAGTCTCAGGATCTATGAAATAATAACTTCCGTCATTTGGATCCTGATAGATCTCAAACTCGTCACTGTCCTGTGCTGACTTCAGAGAATCTTGGAAGCTCCTCTTCATTCTCATTGCACTTGCGACAACCTTTGCGCCTAGCATTCCGGCTAACTCTGTTGCGCCTTCTTTGAGGACATCATCGGGTGTTCTCACCTTTGGATTACTGGATACTGGAATACCGTATTCCATCAAGGTGGCGACTGTGTTCATTAGATTTCTTTTCGTGTCGTCTAATAGTTGGGGTGCTAGGTATGGATTCATAATCACCTTAGCATAGATCTGCATCATTTCATCTCTATTGTCTTTCAGCTTTCTAATCAGATCTGGATTAACCACTTCTGCGGTGGTTTCATCTGCTGCCTTATCAGCAGCAGCAAAGAACTCTTTCTCGTCGACCATCACTCGTCACCTTTCTTGTCGTCGTATGGGTTGTAGTTAGGATCGTCTCTTCTGTCCTTGGAGTCTTCCTTTTCTTCTGCTTGCACTTCCTCTCCTTCCCATTCATCTTCAGAGAGCTGATCAAACAAATCTTCTAGTCCATCGAGCATCTCAAGCACTGCTGCTTCCTTTACTTGCTCGATGAGAGTATTCTCAGTCCATACTAGTCTATGGACTCTCTCCCAAGTGTAAAGAGAAAGTTGCTTTTGTTCAAGGGTCTTCCCCTCTGGGTCTGTTCCTATCTCAACCATCTGTTCGACATAGAGGCCATCATCAGATTTGATAACCATAACATCTGTTAAACTTGTAATCTCGCCGTTAATCAATAGCTCTAGGGTGTTCACCTTCTGCTGCATGAACTTCACACATTTCGTTCTGTAGTTAAAGGATACTGGTGATTAGCGTATGTCAATTAATGTACAGACGATCTCCCTAATGTTTAATGTGCATTGTCGATAACATGTGTAACATGGAGGATAGAAAAACGAGGGGCAGGCCTCGAAAACCTATTGATGTAAATGATCCCGATACATGGCCGAGGTTAGAAAAGCGTCAACACAAAAGAGAGATGTATTTGAAAGATATTTTCTTAGGACACACAACAGATAAATCTCCTAAGTCAAAGTATATTGACTCACAACTAGGAAGAATGAACGATGGATTGCGTGTTCGGATAGATCCTGACATGATAGAAGCCATCGCAGATATAGGTGCAATGCATAAGATAGGAATGTTTAGGCATCTTCCTGACTCTGTACTAGAAGTTTTGATCAGGCGAACTAAAGGAAATCTTCCATTTGACCCAGAAACGGTGGGCGACCCGAACCCGTCTATGCGTGGTTGGAGACACACTGCTGTGATTAGGATGGCTCTAGAAGTGATGAGACTCTATCTCATGGCGATGGATCCGTATGTCAGAGAAGTTGTCAGGTCGACACTGTCTGCAGACAATCATAAGAAGATTGGTCTTAGAGAAGTTGCACAGTCTATCGAGAGAGTGTGCGGTCTAGAGACCATGATCGACTATGAGGACGATGATGACTTTGACTTTAGCTCTCTTGAGGATGTGCAGTTTTAGCCTCGTCGTAAGAGAAGTCCACTTCACAGGCACCACCAGCACAAGCGATCTCACCAGAGAGATCTGTGGAGTCTTCGCTTTCAACGATGAAGTCTAGGTTAACATCCTTTAGTGGTGCAAGTAGTGCATTGTACTTTTCTTCTGTACAGTCTTCAAAGGGTGCTTGTACATAACCACCGCCATCATAAGGGAGTACACTTAGGCCGTTGTAGCTGTCTCTGTTATTCCACATCCACTCCTTAACTGCATCCCACTCTTCTCCTTTGATTGAGATAGTTGCAGAAACATTGTGGGTGTTGTCTCCTGTTCTATGTCCTCTTTGAACCCAATCGGTTGAGAATAGTTTAACTCGCTCTAACAGATCCAAAGCAGTTTCAGTTCTAATGATTGCAGTTTCTGGAGCCTTCTGTGGGACTCCGATGATTGCGCCTTCTTTGTCCCACTCATCATCTTCGATAAGTTCTGGGTGATACGATGCTAGGTAATTGTAAATTGGTTCGGCTTTCTTGACACGGACTCTTCTAATGTAGTATGGTGCGTGCCATGCGTGTATACCTGATGATGTTCCTAGTGTTAGTGAAGTTGTTCCTGCAGGTTTTACACAAGTAGTTCGTGCTGCGGGGTTGATCATTAGTAGATCTGCGTAGTGTGCATTAACAGCCTTCACTTCGTCCGCCATCATCTTTAGATCGTAATTCATTACGAGACCCGAAGCAATACCTGTCATTGAAACACCGATAAGTGCTTCCTCTTCTGTAGTCTTCTTCCAGATTGGTCTTAGATAATGGAAGTTAGTATATGATGCTTGTAGTGTTCCTATCAGGGTAGCTGCTTTGACTCTTTCTAATAGATCTTCTTCTGATTGTATGTTTGATGCGTTGATTTCAGTTAGATTGCAGAATTGGAACGGATTAAGTGCTATCTCACAGCATGGGTTTGTACCCCATTCTTTATTGTGTGTAAAGTAAAATCCGGGTTCACCAAAACCGCTTGCCTTAACAGCACCCCATAGTTCATCGAACTGTTCTCTTGTGACTGTGGCTCTGTCTAGAACTACACTATTATTTGCTCGGCCTCTTTGTCCATTATTGATGTACCATTCACCTGACTTGCATGTTAGCATGTCGTTGTCGTCTTCACTGAAGAGAGAAATCATTGCTGCTCTTCTAATACCTCCAGATAGTACTGCATCGGCTATGTGGCACATCATATCATGAACTTGGAGTGGTGTAAGATGCTCACCTTCATGGACACTTTCTAAGATTGCCTTAACATTGTCAAGGCAGATCTTTAGTGGTTCTGGTCCCGGGGCTCTTCCACCGCTAGTTTTGATTGGTGAACCCTTAGGTCTGACACGGGAGTAGTCAAATGCTATTGATCTTCCTTCGACTAAGTATGCTTCAACGAGTGCCTTCACTGCATCGGCCCAGCCTTCGATAGAGTCAGCTACTGTATGGTTTGTGACTACTCTGTATTCATTACCTAGTGCTGTGGTTCTGCCAAGATGCTTCCTAGCTGGGAGCTTTGCGACATGGTGCTTCTGAACCGAGTATCCAACACCTGTTCCTCCTAAGAGAAGGAACATGGCTTCTGAGAATGCTGCTGTATCGTCGATCGGCATGTATGCACAATTATAGATACGATTATTTGCCATCTCTATTGCTACGCCTCCGAACTGCATGCTACGCATAGATGGCAATACCTTACGGTCTCTCACCATATCGTAAGCCCATTTAATGTCCCTCTTGATGAAGGGATACTTACGCATATGCATAGCCTCATTTCGTGCTACGATCTCATTCCAATTTTCTCTTCTAGATTCCTCTGGTAGGAACCTTGCGTACTTCATGTGTACAGTCACATCTGACAGGATTTTACTTGCTATTTCCATTTTTATTCACCTAATTTTTATCCCACTCAGCCATACTTGGAGAGCGGTAATTTAGGCGATGAACATTAAGCACTTAAGGGGTATGCTGGAAATGTATATTGTTTCCAACTTAGAACTTGGAAAGATGGATTTTTCCACCTTCACGAGACGACCTTGACTTCGGTTAATTGAAGTTCGTCGGGGTCATTATCTTGGTTGAGACGGAAGTATTCTTCCATGAAGTCAAGAGCCTTCTTCTTAGATGTGAAGGCAGAGACAACGCCTAACTGATCGTAGCTTTTGGTCGGGGATCCGACACGCTTTACTTTCTGTACTACATCATCAGCGTTAGATTCTTCTTCGGAAACTCCCTGCATTATGATGTTCTCTAATTCACCATCTTCATTCTCTTGGGTTCCTTCTTTGACTACATCATAGGTAATCTTGCGACCCATTGGTGGGCAGCATTCGCACTCGGCTTTATGACAAAGCCTTCCTCTCTTTCTGGGATTATGCACTATCCATACGGATTTGACCTCAACTGGTGCTTCGCCTGAGTTAATCAGGAGTTGCATTTGTGCCTTGAGTTCTGCTACTTCACTTGCTAGATTACTCATGTCGTCCACTTCTTCTTTGGTATTCATCACGACTTCTAGGTAGTTTGATCTCAACTCCCTCTAATGGATACCTGTTAATTAGACGCTTTCTAAACCTGTACTTGTTCTTCTCGATATCTATCAAACTGTTGTTAGACAGCAAACTTCTATCGACATAGTGAACTGCTCCAGAGTAAGTGGCCTGCCACCAAGCTCTGTCTATAATGAATGCAACATTTCTAGTGTAATTGATAAGTAGTGATTCGGTGGTTGGTCCTTCCCACAACTTCCAACTATCTGTTGGTGTGCAAGTGTATCCTTCGACAATAGTCTTCTTTGCTAGATCCATTAGCATGGCCTTTGCTTTTACTTTTTCTTCCTCGCTCCAATTGCGAGACCATCTGGCGTACCTTCTTGTTGCACGGTTGAATACTACGCATGGATCTTCTTCAGGCTCTTCTTGAACTTCTTCCACTTGCTCTTCAGTGACATCTTCCTTTTCCTCGACAGGAGCCTCGCTGACGGTTTCTTCAGTGGACTCCTCAGTCTGAAAGGTGTATTCACCCTCCTTGTATGCTGCCCATAGTTCAGAAATCTCCTTCTGCTTACGGCCTTTGTGTAGCTTGCGGAACTCTTTGTAAGAGACCTTATCTTCTTCGCTCATGATTTAACCTCACTATCATTCTCACCTTTAATCTTCTGGGCGTTGTCTCTGAATGATTTGATAGCAAGATTTGTTGCATTCCGTGGGACTCCGGCCACTGCAAATAGATCCTTCTTGAGTATCCTTTCATTTGCGTTTGTTGCGATAAGATATAGCCATGCGGCAGCAAGTGCTTCATTACCTCTAATCTTATTCTTGGGTCTTAATCTCTCATAGTCTTCAACCGCTTTCTCTATTATGATAGATGGTATATCTAATGCATTACCTATATACCTAATAGAACTAGTAATAGAGTTGTCCTCATCTGGGCGTAAAACTTTACGCAGTATATCGATTCTTCTCATAAGCACTGATTTGCTTACACCTGTGAACTCCTTCTGGAGTGCTGCTAATGCAGCTTCATTGGGTGGGCGACCCATTTCAAAGGACGCTACTGCGATAAGCTTAGGTGCTAGGTTCTTTCCTGTAAATGCAGGATCTTCTGCAATCTCTAACTCTCTCAATATGGATATGATATCTTCCTTATTGTTTCCGATATACATAGCAAAGTCATTATCGACTAGCTCTATTGTAAAGGCTATCTTTGTTAGGGAATCATCACGAGCGATTACCAATCCTTGTTCTGCGGTTTGCTCTATGACTCTATCTCCTTCCGCTACGAAAACAGAACCATCTTCCTGCAAATCGCTGTCGTCTTCGTCATCGTCGAAGAAGTCTGTTTCATCTGCCCTCGCTCTTTGTAATACTCTCCTACAATACGGGCATACATACTCACCAGTGTCCTCTAAGACAGGTCCCGGCATTTGAGTCGCTGGACAAGGATCCTGTGGGATCTCTGCCTTACAATCAAAGTCCGGACCCAATATATCCAGAAATCTGTTCGTTTCCAACATAGCTCACCCCGTCAACAAACATCTGAGGGATCTCTGTCCTGCCAGTAAGTGCAACTAGCATCTCCATTTTCCTTGAGTTAGTTTCCTCTAAATTAACGAACTCATGCTTTAATCCCGAGTCATTGAGTAATAGAATAGCCCTCTTGGTTGCCTTAGACCAAGGAAGCCCGAATAACTTGATGCCCATGACTAGGCGAGTCTGTCCTTCAAGATAACCGTTTCTCTTAAGGTGTGAACGAAAGTATGACGCATCATGAGCGACGAGAGTAGCCCTTGGTCTAGACTCGGCAATAGCATGTTATTGCCATCTGACCTGAAGTCAGAAATTGAGCAATTGAAGATCCTAATCAGAGATCTATCCATCGAAACTAGTACCGCACTGCAGCGAATACAGAACGATTTGAACCGAAAAATACAGACCGTTGAGGGGACTGTCGATACTCTCAAAGATGCAGTTAGTGATGTATCTATGCAAGCAGTCTATCTAGAAGATCGTATATCTGGCATTAGAAAGAATGTGGAGATGACATCGGATAAGATAGACGAGTTCAATGTGTACTCGTTTATGGATCCGAAGGATGCAGGTATAGAGATTGAGGAGGAGGAACTGGTTCCCATCAGTGAGATAGAAGAAGTGACTATCGTTGAGAGTGGTTTTACTGCACCACTACCTAAGAAAGATTCAGAGTCCGAACAAAAAGATATCCAGCCTGTCGGCTTAGAAAGTGCTTCCCAAACTTCGGAAAGTGAGCAAGAGCCCTCTTCTTACTGGTGGGATGGTATGGCCGAAGAAGTCATTGCTTGTGAACTAGTCGGTATGATCGACACTTACATTGACGCTCATGGTCCAATCATGAATAACCAAGTAATAGCGAAGGTGTACCCTAAGGCATTAGAGATTACTCCGAAGATCAAGCGTGAAGTAAAGAAAGTGCTAGGTGATAACGATGACATTAGCGAGCATGTCATTGACAAGTTTAGAAGACTGTATCACAAAGGAGGCGATGGTGATGAAGAGTACGAGCGATACATTAGCGAAAAGACTTCTTCGTGATAGAACCATCACGGTCAAGTTGCATCAGATCAACGAGAAGTGGCCACCATTAACTGTGGAGGCTAGGGTTGATACAGGCGCAGATAGATCCAGTATCGACGAGATGTTAGCTGAAGCACTTGGTTGGGATATAGATGGAGAGAAGACAATTAAGAGTGTTAATGGTCGTAAGATAAGAGAGTATGGAAAGGGACTGGTGACTATTGAGGGAGTTAAGTTTCATATGGTCACCACCTATGCTGATAGATCTAAGATGTCGCATCCGGTTCTAATCGGACATGATGTAATTGTTGACCTACTAACAATTTCTGAAGAAGAATAACTCTTAACTCTCTAACTAACTCTCTCGTATTAACACTTTCTATTCTTTCTCACTTATACTACTTATACTTACTTGGAAATCCCTACTGTTTCCAAGTTTATTTCACTACAATACCCTTTCATAAAACCTAAAACGATCACTGCTCTAAAGTCAACTTGGAAAGTAGCCCACTTTCCAACTTTGTAATAAATCCGCTATCATCATGCAACCTAAACGCTGTACCAAAAGGAAGTTAACTTGGAAACTTTAGTTTTTCCAACTTTAGCAAAGGTGGAAACTACCTATTTTTCCAACTTCATCGAAACTGGAAAAAGTTGGAAACTTGTACATGTTTATATACTGTAGGCACTTTTTCGATGCCTAAACTTGGAAACTATGGTGGTTTCCATGTTCTTTAATTTTCGAACCCTTCTAGGCCTAGACCCTTGACGAGTTCTTTGTATCGATTTCTGATCGTGACTTCTGTGACGCTTGATACATTGGCTATATCACGCTGGGTTCTTCTCCTATCACATAAGACGCCTGCGATATAGATTGATGCCGCAGCTACTCCTGATGGGGACTTTCCATAAACCATCTCCTTTTCAGTCGCCTCTTTCAGTATCTCGTGAGTCTTACTAACTACTATCGGTTCATGACCTAGTAGGCTACAGAACCTTCCAACATAATCTTCTGGCTTTACCAACTTAGTCCGAAGTTTTAGTTCACGCTTGATCATACGATGCGTTCTGCTGATCTCCTTAGTTCCTAACCTAGACGCCCTACCTATATCGTCTAAGGTACGAGCAAGTCTTAGTTCTTGATTAGAAACATGCAAGCAAGCAGCTACCATAGAGTCAATACTCCTGCCTCTAATCATATTCTGATCAAGTGCTTTCCTGTATATGGTAGCAGCATATTCCTTAGCGCTTTTACTGAATCCTAGTTGCGTACCTATCTTGTCTATTTCCGACAATGCCTGCTGCAAGTTTCTTTCTTTGCCACTATTGACTCTAGCACGCTTCTGCCATTTACGCATACGATACATTTGGCTTCTAGTGCTGGTGTTGATAGCCTTACCAGAGAAATCTTTGTTCTGCCAATCGATGTCGGTCGAGAGCCCCTTGTCATGGATGAGTGTATTAACGGGCGCACCCGTGCGTGCGAGCTTGTCTCCCTGCTCTGCACTAAATGTTCGCCATTCTGCGCCATGGTCAATCACATTTTCCTCGACAACTAAGCCACAGTCTGCGCATGTTTTCTCACCTCGTGTCTCATCTAATACAAGATCTCTTGATCCGCATTCAATACAGCGTGTTACACTGGTGTCAGTTTCCATTGTTTGATTGAGCTCTGTCAGTGTACTTAAATCATAAGGAATTGTCCGATAGTTAATTATGGAAAATCACCGGCATTTTGCCGTAATTTTCCGTTATCCTTATAGTCCGTCTGAATCTGAGTTGTATTCCCCGAGAGTGAGAACAATGAATAAGACGGAAGAACAGACGAATACAAGGGTCTCTATTGACCTAAGAGGAAGCGATGCACTAGCATTCATGGAGTTTAGAGATCGACTAAGTAAAGAACTAGGCTTTGATATATCAGCCTCAAAGGCTATCCTTTGGGCTATGAAGAAATCAGACGCATACATATCCGACGAGTGAGTGGATCACCATGGATGATAGAATCGAGAAGATACTCGCAGACATCAATAGTCTATCGGCTATTGATAGAGCGAGATTGATATCTCGACTCAATGGTAAGCAACGAACACACATAAGCCACAGATCAGCAGTTCCTAAAGTAATAGACCACTTAAATGAACACAAATGGATAACAGCACCTGTAGCCTTCAATGAAGGATACTTACACAAGAAGCTAAGTTCATCAGAGTTCGAAAAGTGTGTACTAAAGCATATCGATATGACACTACACACAAAGAAAGTGGGCAGAGTCAAGCATTACTATACTGACGACTGCAGTGCAGACCATTTAGTCGAGAAACCACCATTCAGACATATATCTGTTGGTATGATCAGACACCTAATCAGAGAGTTAGATCTTTCTTCCTCCCAATTAGATGTCCACAATGTACTAATGTCAGATCTTGACACATACCCTTGTTTCAAGAAAGCAGATAACAGACCAACAATCAGAGAGCACCTTATACCAGAGATGAAGCAATACGGATACCGTAATGTCAAGGCAATGCTCTTCACAAAGGAGGCCAAAGTATGACTACTCTAGAAGACCCTATGGATATACCTATATCAGAATCAGCACAAGTGTTGATTGCTATTGACGAGCATGACCGAGATGTAAAGCAGTCTGTCCTTGCTTATCTAGCATGGCACTCAGGACAGGTTCTTACAGCAGATGCACAGCTAGATGCAGAAACCAGAGCAGAGATCATTGACGACTACTGCCTGACAGGCAAAGCAAGACTACTCAACTTAGACGGCTTTACAGACAACAACCATAGAACACTATATGCTTCTTCCCTAAGAACGCAAGTTAGGCAGGCCCAGTCTGCACTTATGCCGATATGCTATCTAGATGTTGAAGCGATACTTTCAGAACTGATACTTCCAAGGACTGCCGAGGATGGCATATCCGTCAGACTTCCAGATACCATAGAAGCAGCAGGTCTAGGATTCAATAACTACGATGAGTTTAGGCAGGCTTATTACAGACTAGGTCAGCACCTAATCACTACACCAAAGACGGCTCTGTTTATGCTACAGAAGTATCAAAAGGAGTTCCTAAACATAGCAGATCCGCACATAGAAGAACTATCCCAGTTCCACAGAGTGAAGCCAGAGTGGTATATTGTTAACACACCATGCCACACAGAAAGAGACTTCACACAGGTCTCTTATGCTTCAGATGTAGGAAAGCTAGTGAAGATACGAGGTCAGGTCGTCGAGAGAGGCGATGTAAGAGCCATCTTGTCGCATGTAGCTTTCCGATGCGTCACAAAGACAGAGTATGATGAGATATGTGGTTCGATTATGCTCGTCGAACAGAACGATGAAGAGAATCAGTTAATGAAGCCACACCAATGTGATGTATGTGGTGGCAAGCAATTCAACAAGTTAGATTCCAGCGAGTCTAGGACAGAGGCACTACAACGCATAGTCCTCCAAGAAGAAGTATTGGATGGAGAGTCGAAGTCCATCATGGTCGAGACCAGAGGCACACTAGTCAACAAGGTTCAACCCGGATCCACAGTCGAGGTGACTGGCATAGTCAGCTTAGAAGCACTCTCTAAGAACAATCTTGTCTGCACACAGTTTGTTTCAGCCAAGTCTATCACAGAAACATCATCACAAGATACAGATGTGTCACTAACACCAACAGATCGAGAAGAGATCGCTAATTTCGTTGACTCTGCTTCTATGGAAGAGAGGATGCAGATCATAATTGATAGCTGGACTGGACAGATCCACGCATCAGAGGATATCAAAAAGACCATCATACTACAGAATTGCACAGCAGCTTCTGACAGTAAGTTTGGACATAGGAGAGGTATTCACATACTACTAGTAGGAGATCCCGGCACTGCAAAGACGAAGTTCCTCCTAGCATCAACTCAACTCAACCCCGGCAGTAGATACATAGATGCTTCGACAACCACAGCAGCAGGACTGACCGGCGGCTGTGACAGAGTCGAAGATATGTATACCGGCAAATCACAGTGGGCTCTTGTCCCCGGCGCACTAGGTCTAACTGCAGCAGCAGGCACATGCTCGGTCGACGAATTGAATCTATACAAAGGAGATCTAGGCGATTTCAACACAGCACTAGAAACAGGTGAAGTCCCAGTGACCAAGATTATCAAGGGGACTATACCAACGCCTTGTTCGGTGTTAGCAGGTGCAAACCCAGCAGGAAAGGACTCAAACAGAAAGAAGTTCCAGAAAGGCATTGACACACCTTATGCTAACCAGATAGGTTTTGATCACACTCAACTACAAAGATTCGATGTTATACTTATCATGGAAGATGAAGCAGATGTTGAGAACGACGAAAAGATCGCTCTAAGTATGCTTTTCGATGTGACAGAAGAAGACGAAGACGCAGTGAAGATCAAAGAGTCTCGCATACCGATCACTTTCATACAGAAGTATCTGGCAGTGGCAAGAGAGCAAGATGTCAAACTGACAAAAGAGGCATCTAAGTACATTGCTAAGAATCACGCTTCTAAGAGAGACAGTGCAGAAGGCGATGACGATTTGAGATCTCACAGATCCGTTGGATCCATTATGAGACTTACAATGGCAGTCGCTAGGTTCGATATGAAGAGCCGTGCAACGCTTGAGCATGTGAAATATGCTGAGAGCATTCTAGCTAACTCACTACAGGAAAGAGACCCCGGAGTCATTGATGGTGGAGCCAACGAAGAAGATAGAACACGCAGTAAGTATATTGAGTCGTTCCTCCTAGACTTCCTCAAGGAGAGGTCGCTCGAAGCAATTACATCTGGCGGATTGAAAGGATACCCCACAGATTCGGAGGTTCACCTTGAACTCGTCAAGAAGTGGCGTGCTGACAGCATGAATGGCAAGATGCCACAGGATACAGAAGTCAAGGCTAGACTGATGAAGTTAGCAGGAGCACACCCGCACCTAGACAGCAGAGGAGATGGAACATACTCATACATTGAAATGGAGTGATTAAAATGGGAAAATACAGTAAGATAAGCATACCGTCAGAAGATATACGAAGATGGGTCAGAACAGAGTTCACCGCACTAATGAATGATAAGGGAGAAGACTTCAAGTCTCTAGATATCATATACATACACAATGCTTTCAAAGAAGCTAATGGAGAAGAATACTCTTTGACACTAGCAGAATTGAAGGCTATACTGGATGCGCTTTGCGAGGCTCCAGCTAGCGGTGTTAGAAAGATGAAGCAAGTTGAATACGGATTGGAGAGATAAAAATGGATGAACAGACAATACTAGAGATGATAGGAATGATAGCAGATATGGAGACTATTCATATCTGTGAGATAGAGAAAGAAGGCGTTAAGATCAGAGTCGAGAAGGTTTCTGCCAAATCAGACTCCTTGATTGCGACTACCCCAGTGAGGGAGGTTCCGGACGAAGAGCAGTTAGAAGGCTTTTCCATGGCTAGAGACTTTACACCAACACCGCCCGAAGAATCACTAGCCTCCCCCGGCCAAGTTAAGTATGCCAGAGACATGATGCAGAAAGAGTTCGGCGAGAATGATTATAGAGCGAGAGACTTCCTTGCTCATGTGTGGGAGTTGCCTATCCAAGATGTCCCACCTTTGGACTCTTGGGATTCAACACTGACGAGAACAATGGCTGGCGCAATCCTAGATTATATGGAGAGCAATAAGCGAAACTCCAAGTTCTCACAAAGTCCATTCTGAGGAAGTGATTCTATGCCTTATACAATTAAAGATCTAGTAATAGTTCTAAGAGAATACTATACTAGAGCTAGTCTAGATATAACGGATATACATAGAAGAGAGATAGCATTTGAAAGATGGAACGACTTTAGAGGTCCAAGTCTAAGGCCAGTTTATTTCCAGTATATCGATTCCTTATCGAAGTTCCTTATCGAATATCCATATGCAGGAGTATATGCTTCGACAGGATATTATCTGGATCCTAATGAAGTGGATATGAATAAGAAGACTCTGATGAAGACAGATCTTGTATTCGATCTTGATATGAAAATAGAGGGCACAAGATACGAGTTCTTTGAGAAGATGTGTAAGCACACAAAGACTCTCATTCACGACTTCCTGATAAAGGACTTCGGCATATCACCAGATAAGATCAAGGTGGAGTTCTCAGGCAACAAAGGATTCCATGTCACAGTCGATGACGAAGATATGAGGAACATGGATGTTTCTGATCGTCGCCAGATGATAGACTACATCATGGGTCTGAAAGTGGATAAGAACAATCTATTCTCAGGCAACAAGACATCACCAGTGTCAGGTGGCTGGAGGAGACACGCTGATAATCTGATCAGAGAGATACTAAAGCACACAGAAGGTTCTAACAACGGAGAAATGGTCGACTACTTCCTAGAGATAGGTATCCCCAAAAACCGAGTCAAAAAAATAAGTGGCCTACTCTCTAACGCCCGTGTAAGGAACGCTATGAAAGCAGGCCACTTGAATGTGCTATATGATGCCGATTCGAGACTTCTAGGAGACTTGAAGAATGTACTACTTCGCCGACATAAATCGGGTCTCGCAGCGGTTCTTGACAGAGCCGTCACAGTATCCACTCACAGACTCTTCAGAGTCCCCGGTTCTATTCACCGTAAGAGTGGCCTTCCCTGTATCAATCTAGAGATCTCAGATCTAGAGTCACCGGACTTTATCTTTGAGAAGATCATACAAGTCGTAGGCGAAGATCCTATCGAGATCGAGTTAGGACACGATATCGTCTTGGATCTATACGAAAAGGAGACTCTATCTAAGGGAACATATACTATGCCTAGATGGAAGGCTATACCAGCACTTCTTATAGAGAAGAAAAATATGCAGACATAAAAAAAAGAGCGACCACCCGTTAAGGTGATCGCTCTTGTTTCTTGCTCTTCTCTAACGGAGGTCTCCTAGAGCATATATCCCGATGATAATATGCTGAAGACGCCCCATGTCTTGGCGTTTGTGTAGGATATGCCTACTGCCTTGTTTGGTATTCTTCGCTTTGACGCAGAATCCTACCGCGCTGGTGGAGGGCAGGTGCTACTCATAGTAGCTGTCTAACCCACCCTTGTTCCACTCGTCAGCGTTCTTTCGTTTGACTATACATATATAGTCTGTTTATTAATTCCACAAGCTACGCCCGCATGGTAAATTATTACCTCCTTCATGCTGCACATATGGTGCTGGGCTTCACTTATGGTGTCCATAAGCTCTCTTTAAGAGAGCTTATGTCGACAGTTTTTCAACTCATCTAAGTTGCCTCACTCGGAGGCTTTACATGCTAGGACCTGAAGGCCAATCGGCCCCTGCCCTAGAACTGTTTGATGGTGTGAGTTCATCTGGTTCTGGATATCTTTCGTCTTCGTGAGACGGATTTTCCAGTTCGTCTATCAACTCATAGCACCTTCTTAACTCAGCGATCAGCTCAGGGACTGAAGCAATAGCGTTCATGTCAGCAACATCTCTCTCGATTTGCTTTACTTGCTCGCCCATTCGCTGTGTGAAGTTGACTACTGGTTTATGTCCGCCGTATATAAGCACGCCAATGTCAATTCCTCCACTGGGAAGTTCAATCACTTCCCATGTCCCTTTTGTGATCTCGTTAAATTGATCTAAGTCAATTCTCTCAGTCATCTAAATACTACCTATTATCGTAGTATAGCTCACTCATTGCCCGCATTACGAATCTATAATCCTTGGGTAGTGTGGTTGGTGGTCTTACACCGATCCACGGAAACGCCTTGATTATGATGTCCTCCAATTCGTCAACACGAGCCTGTAGCTCTTCTATTGTTGTGATGCTCTTAGTCATCTAATTCTCTCCATTGTTATCCCAGAAGCATTCGCTTTAATCACCCAGAGTTGGGCTTGGCAAATATATCTTCCGGATCCATCTAAGTTCACTCCTCAGATTTCAGTACGAATATAGGACGCTTCTTAGTGTCTCTATAAATCATCTTGAACTGAGGAGCTTTCTTCAACACATAAGCCATCTTGAAACTGTTCGGACAGATCCTTCTAACGGTTCCCCGCTTAGTAGGCGTTGTCGTCACAGCCCTGCTGGCTTGTGCAGCATTGAAAGGCTCAGTTAGATTTAGACCGCTTCTCAGCAAAGCCTCAATCCAACACGCCTCTGTGGTGCTCAATTCACCTATCGTTCTAGGTTTATATCTTGTCATCTAAATGCTGAATCACAAGGCTGTTACTACTTCGTACTTTATCTTCCCGCATAGGAAACAGTGACATTGTAGTATTCCATTGTCTGCTTCGACAATGATAAACAACTTGTGACCGCAAGAACACGCATCTCTCGTGTTCCTCAATCTCTGAATATTTTCATAATCCATCTAAATCGCAAAGTTAAGTTCACTTCTTAAAGGCAAGTGGTTTCTTCTTTCCTGCAAACCATAAGGGCGGTTTGTAGTTCTTTATGTTGCGCTCATGGAACGAGTTTTCAGCTATTCGCCTTACTCCGCCTGATTGCCATTTGCCACCACGCTTGCCCTTTATGCCTTTCTCGTTAAGTACTCTGGCTATTGCAGCCCAGCTCGCACCTTCCGCTCTTCGGTTTCTCATGCATTGGATGTTCCACTGCTCTTTCCAGTTAGGCACTAGTGTACCATTCTTTAGAGCATTCCAGCCATAGATTCCTCCAGTGAAGACCTTTCCAGTCTTCTTCAGTTTATCCATCGCCTTCTTGGTTTTCTTTGCATTTACACTCTTCTTTGCTTTCACGACCTTTATCTGGACCTTTGGCGAGTTCTTCATTGGCGGTTGTGCCAACTTAACTTGCCATAGTTCCCTAAGGTCTCTGTCTGTCATATCCCGCAAGATCTCAGAAACTGCTTGAGATTTCAGTAGTTTGGGATCTTCTGCAGATTGTCCGACTATGTCCAAGAGTAGCTTTAGGCTACCCTTCAGATATTCGGCTCTTTTGCGAGTCCATCTTACCTCATCCTCCAGTTTTCTGATGTATGCTTGCGTCTTCTTATCAACATCCATCTATAAGTTCTAAGTGGGGATTACTCCCCGATCAAGGCATTGAGTCCATCCACTTTTTCAGTTTCAGTCATCGCTACCTTTCTTCTCCACATCGAACTACTGCGCTTTTCATCATAACCGCAGAACTCCCATAGTTCGTTAGGATAACCCCAATCATTGAGTTCGGTAATTGGGACCTGTGATCGCTTGATCTTTCTTATTGTTGCCATCTAAGGCCTAGAGGCTATTACATCGCAATGCCCTGAGATAAACACTCAGTACAAAGATGCAAAGCCTCAGGGAAATGTGTCTCTACTGCGGGGTTCTCCTCGCAGATATCACATAACTTACTCATCTAAATTGCATTGTATTCAAACGCTCATAAGGGTCTTGATAACCATGTTTGTGATACGAAGCTGAAAGGCACCATAAACCAGTGCTCTTACATTTTCCTCGTTTCCGATCCATGGTGGGTGCTCAAAATCCTTACCCCATAACTTTCTCATTCGAGAAAGTCCGTCTTCAATTCCATCGCTGATAAATTGAGGCAAGCTCTCTACTTCAAGAGCATGCTTTCCAACAGCGATAAATACTCCAGCCAAGAATGGCTGCTCCAATGCGATGTCTGTGGCCCTTTCAGCCCATTCGACGACATTGTCAAACTCGTGATCTGGGTCGTTCAAGATGAAATCAATCATCTTCTTACCCTTCTTGGAGTTCCCAAAGTGTTCTTTGAGTCTCTTCTCCAGTTCCTCACGAGAGCTTACTGCTTCAATATTGACTCCATCCAGTCTGCCAAGAGTCTCAGGGTCAATTATGCCCTTAGCCTCCATGACTTCCTTTAGGTTTTCAATCACATCTTCAAGTGTAATTTCTTTGTCATCATCGTCGTCGTCTTTTATTCTGTACTCATCCATCTAAATACTCACATGTTCTCTTTTTGGAACTTGTGCATGTGCGATTGTATTAAAGAACCATCGCTATCAACTAACAAAGAACCAGCCTTATAGCCTAGTTCTTCCAATACGGTCATTGTCTGCAAAGCAACATGCATCTCTGGTGCATGTGTTGCGTTAACAATAGCCTCATATGTTTTAGTGGTGTGATAGAAGGTGAATATAGATCCACCTGCACTGGGTATCACCCAATGTCCACCCTCACTTATACTGTTGAGATGTTCTCTAGTCCAATCTATGTCTGATTGTCTTGGTTTCCATTCATCCATCTAAGTGTCACTCAGTGACTCCTGCTTCTCTGCATTCGCATTGTACACAGCACTCAACATCTGTGAGCCTGCTTGTGAGTAGCAAGGTATTATCGTATACTTCACTTTCTTCCACCAGAATATCTCCAGTGTTCCAGCGCATTGTCTGTCCTACAAGGACAGGGTTGTCTCGATTGACTATACGATAAGAGTTGATTTCGTTGATCAAAGCCGAAGCGGAGCCGGTGAACATGCCCGGAACACCTCTTATCTCTAAGTCAGGTAGTTCGTGGTTTTCATGCATCCCTTGCGAATATAGCAAAAAATTGCCATCACTAAAATCATCCGGTGTAAGGATAACTTGTGTAGTTTCTCGTATATGCTCCATAGCTTCATCGTATTGTTCTTCTTCACTCATCTAAGTCCACCTTAGTACCATTTCTGGCGGTGGTGGCTTCTGCCTTTTTTCTTTCGATACTTTGTTGCAGCCCATCGCCATAGGGCGAATCCTGCTGCAAACCCAAAGCCGATCAATATGTAGGTCAGAACCAACATTAGTATTCCTACTATGTCCATCTATGAAGAGTATACATATCTGGTGTGCTAAGAAGCCCACATAGCATAGCGTTGTGGGCAATTACCATGATCTTTTCCGCACTCACTAGTGAGTACGGAACAGGTTATGGCGCAAGTCCATGCAAAAGGGCATGGGCGTAGCGGTGCACCAGATGCCATAGGCGACAGCGTAGTCACGCGACAAGCTATGTCGAAAACTGCTCCTTTCAGATTATTAGACTAAACTGGAAGTTTAGAATCCTTAGCGAATGCTGTTTGGGATTTCGTTTGGCTTAGAGTCTGATGGAGCTAACGGATACTAGTAAGAAGCTGCGTAGCTGATACTAGTGTGTGTTAGCGATTTCAGACGGTTAAGGTGAACGCTTCTCTAAGTGATAGATCCTCGGTTCTGAGCCGAAGGCGAGGAAATCACTTAGAGTTCCAGTTTTGAATATAATCTGAAAGATTCGTTTTCGACGAGCCTATGGCTTCGTCATCGGTTAATCCTCAGTGTTGTTATATCTCTTCTAGGTGGAGAGGGATACTGTCGAAATCAAGGAATGTGGGCTATGGGCGAGCATCGCCCTTAGCACAGATTCCCTGCAAATCATCATTTGTAGTCAAACCGTGGTTGTTATGTACTTTGATCTTCAACGCGATCGATAAGAGCACTCTTGGAGTGCTAAGACCGATGCAGGTGTGCAAGGTCTCTTGTTATCGATCTTTCAGCGGATCACAGTATATTACAACACTGCTTTGCATCACTGAAGCGTTGTGCGAATGCACTTAGCGTGCATCAGTGGTTTGCCACTGATGTTCGGTGATCCAAAGTGGGTCTGTGGTGGTAGTATTGGATACCGATACATGACCCTGCGTAGCGAGGTCATGTTGTTCAGGAAATTATCCTGATCGGTATAAACGACTCTTTAGAGGTCGTTGTCCAATAATACTCCACCAGATAGGTTGCAGTTGATTTCGTCAACCCCATCGTTGCAGATTCATTTTACGATTCTTGACACTTGGGGGCTATGGATCCTCGATCCAAGCTAACCTATATCGGTTAGCGGTAGGCCGAGGGTGTCAATAAGCCCTGTGCGTATCGTGACATGATCTGCAAGGAATGGAACTAAGACCATACTACGATTTATCGATCGCCATCTTGGCGAGTTAGTATGGTGAATGCAGAGCGTTTCGCTCAAATGTTTAGTTCCATCCCATGTGGTGGGGTTTCCGTCATAGTCTTTCGACTCAATGTATATTCTCTCCTAAAGGCTCAGATCTCATCGATCAATTCAGCCAATGCACGCAACTGGTCTGCAGCGCTTGCTCCTGTTGACAGTCCATCAAAGTGGTCTGCACAAGCAGTAAGCAAAGGCACACTCTCCTTAATCTCAAGGATTTGTTGTGCGCTGTGGATCAACCTCTCTAAATAGACTGATAGATCCAATGCTTCTTCCTTTGCATGCTGTAGCCAATCGGCTACCGTAAGATCCTCTCGCTCCATCGTGACGCCATATTTGTTAAGGCCACGATCTGCACGATTTTGAATCTCTTCAATGATTCTTTCTTCATAGATACTCATCTAAGTCACCAGACCCCTACTCGTCTTCCGAGTCGAAGACATCATTTAGTGTCTTCTGATTTGGGTCCAGTTCACCAGAGTCTTCCTCTGGTATGAGAAGGCTGAGTTGTTCTTCAAGAGCCTCAACCCTTGCTTCAAGTGATTTAGCGGCAAGTCCTAGGTTGTATAGGGTGGCATCCATTCCACCCACCATATCTCCTACCGACTTGTTCATTTCGTTTAGCTTCTCTATTCGGTCAGCCAATGCCATAATCATCGCTTGATTGGCAGGACGACTTTTAGCCCCACCAATATCCTTCTCTTCGTCTCCGTTAGTTGATTCGTCTTCACTCATCTAAAGATCAGTATACTGCAACAACCTTCGCTTTCAATCTGCTTTCTATTTGAGACGCTACATGGTGATAAAGAATAATCTTTTCATCATCTCCTGTTGGGTCTCCAATTATCTGCTCAGCTAGGTCATCCCAAGGTTTCTCTTTCTGTAGATCTCTCCACACAAATACCCTTGCCTTTCCTTCTGTCCAATATACTGATAGTAAGTAGCTCGTTGCAGACTCGATAGCCTGCTCTAAGTCTTGCATACTCATCTAAGTTCACCAGTTTCAGTACTCACGAGTAGTCTGTGCTTTTCTGGTGATGCTGATGGTGATGTCGTCTTCGGTTAATTTGATCTTCCAATTGTGATCTTCGATCAAATCAATTTGATCTTCTTCCGACCATTGATCGATGGGCTTACCAATGACAAGAGCATATGCGCTCTTTATCAGGTAATCATTCCATCCATCCCACATGTAGGACTGATAGTCCATATCCCATAGTGTCTGTAGTATGTCACCATGGCCAGCAAAAATGCCGGGTGTTTGGACAATCTCCTCGAATTGCTCACCAAGCCACATAGAGTGGCCGATGATTTCCATAAGAGAAAATCGTCCAGATTGATCTGAGAACAGATCCAGTAGTTGACCCATGTCTTCATTAACCTTTTCCGGATCTACATCCGGGGCTAGTTCTGACATAGCACTAACGACATCTTCCACATTCTCAGCGATTGCTTGCCTATCAAGGTCTCTTTCGACTTTGTAGTTCTCGTTCTTTCCTTCCAGCTCTGCAACCATCTCCTCTGGAGTAGGGTACAAATCATCCGTGCGAAAACCTTCTGTCAAAAACTCAGGGTCGCCCTCTCTGGGATCCCTGAAGACCAGCGGAGAAAAGTATAGTTCTCTCCATAGGTTTGCTAGCCAATCACGGAAATCTGTGCATTCCGTGGCGAAGCTAGCTATTGTTTTTGTCACTGTAATTAGTGGTTTGTTCTTGTTGTCACTCATCTAAATCGGCCTGTGTTTATTCTTCTTCATTAGTTCCAGCACCAACGATCTCTCCGATCAATTGGTGCAGTTCTTCTGAGTTATCGGTTAACATACCGCCCGCTGATAATGCATCGTCTAATTTAAGACCGCATGCATACATTCCTGTTGATCCCATGACAAAGGAGGGAACATGTCCGCTTTCCTTTATCATATTCACAAAGTGGGGGTGATATCCGTTTTGTTCAAGACAAGTTATTGCAGCTTCTTTACTAACAAAGTATCTAGATACTCTGCCATAAGCTTCACTAACTGTCTCTCTAAAACACCAGCCTTTACCATCTTCCGTTAAGTCTCGTCCCATGGTTCTATCTAAATAGCAGATTGCCAAAAGATCGATATGCGATCTTAAAGGCTCTCTAGCTCAAACTGTACATCTTCGCCAGCGGCGTCAAGTCTGAACTGAATCTTGTTATAGGTTCGTCCAGTCTTTTCAGCGGTTCTCTGGGTTCGCAGGAAAGAGACTTTCACAGGCAGCTGGTAGCCAGCCTGCTCGACTCTTGTTGCGACGAATGTCTTGAAGTGTTCTTCTTCAAAGCCATTCACCCAAAGTGTCACTTTTGCGCCATCTGGTGCAGTTAGTCTAACAGCCGTGTTCTTGCCATATTGGCCTTGGACATCGTGACTGTATCCTTCAAGGATGTATCCCTCGTAAAGCTGATCTCTTTCAGCCTTCAAGGTCTCTCGGTCAACGATTTCACCAGTGCCGTATGTTTCACGGTGGCTACTAACTTGGTTTTCGACTTCATTCAAGAAGTCATCCAGCGTACTTTGGTTTGTGGTTTCTTCACTCATATTAAGCTCCTCCTAAGGTAATTTGACAACCTTGCCGCCAGTCCTTAAGCATTTCTGACACACCCACTTTCACTTTCAGTTTTGGGTCAGTCATTCATTACTTCCTGACGGATCTGTGCAATCTTTTCTGCGCATATCCTACAGACTCTAGAGCCCTTCGGTAAGCTAGTTTCATTGCAATAGCTACAGCTATCAAATCCATTTGATGTCATTAGTCCTTCTCCTTGTAGCCAATCTTCCCTAAGCGGAACAATATCCGCAGGGAATGGCCGACAACCATCGCAATACCCATCTTCCGTTGCTGGGTTTTTGCAGTCGATGATACGACAGGGTTGTCTAAGTGCCTTTAGTGCCACAGAGGTAGCTCTGTGACGCTCGCAGTATTGCATTGCAAATCGAACCTTCCCTACAGTTAGGGAGGCATTGCAACCTTCTGCGATGCACTTTCTCAGACCAGTTATCTTCTTTTTTGCCATCTAAATTAACGAATCAGATCGTCTCCCACATTGGGTGATCGTCGTGGGGCAGTATAACGATAGAATCGTTCTTGCCCTCACTCAGCACCCAACCTTCTGCAACTAATGTAGGTACCAAAGCTTCCTTCCACTTCTGGTACAAGAATGGGTGCTTCGTTCTCGAATGCGCCCATAGTCGCTCTGGGGTTAACTGCAATCTCTTAGCAGTTCCCAATTCCTTCACCAATTCTTCGCATGTTCGGATCAGCAGGTGCCGATTGACATCATTGGGCGGTAAGCCGCCTGTATGTGCCTTCAGCTCCTTAACCAACTGCTTGTGTGACTTTCCTGTCACCACTGGTTCTTCGGGTTCTTTTGGTTGTGTTTGTGGTTCACTCTTAGCCGCTTTTGTGCGACTAGGAGTCTTCTTAATCGGTTTGCCGATCGGTTCGTTTTTCTTGACGATTACGATGTGTTCGCCTGTCTCTTCCCTGTGAAGTTCCAACATGTGCAATATTGTAGCTTCTGTGAACTTCTTCATGTCAGGGTTCAGCGAGGCAGGCTTCTTTTCGAGCAAAGATTTCAATCTGGCATTTGCCTGTGTGACCGCCTTGATGTACTTGGTACATTCAGCATTGGTCTGCACCATCAGCTTAATCGCTTCCTGTGCGTTTAGTGGGGGATTAAAAGCAATCCCATATGCCTTAGAAATCTTGCCCGGAGGCATCCTTCTATCGTCGTTAGGTCCGTATGTGTATTCAAACTCGGGGTCCATATTTCTCCTCTAAATGCACTCTCGTGCCGCTTGTCAGTCATCTTTTAGATGGCTAGCAAAATCACCAAGGAAGCCGGCAAGCCTCTTCTTAGTGATGTGTGTGAGGTTAAGCCACACGCCGATCTGAAATAGTCCAATTACCATCAGGTCGAACTCGTCTTCCGAGATATTCTGATCTTTACAGAATTGCTCTCGTAGCTTAGGTTCCTCTTTGTGATTCTTACGAATCTGCTTAGCGAACTCGACAATCAACATGTTGTCGATGGCTTGAGCCCCGACATTGATTAGTTCGTCTCTAAGTTTCGGCATAATATATGCCGTTGCGATTCCATCTCTTGCGAGATCCGCACAAGCGTCAAAGATCTTTGCAGTTTCCTTCTTAGTTGGCGAAATCGCCTTCTGCAGATCCTTCATGTTTTTAATGTCTTCAAAATCCATCTAAGTTCGGCTAAGTGTGACTATTCCTTAAGCTTATTCAGCACATTGTCAACCGCACTTGGGTTCAATGGTCTCACATATCTTGTCGCATAGTACGACTGGTCACATTCGTTCTTTAGAACGATTACCTTAGCCTTTTCAAGAAGGTAGCACTTTTTATCGGGACAAAAGTATTTGCCTCGACTAGCGCACCAGCCTTCTTCGAGATTTGTTAATTCAAACAGGGACATCTCGGTAAGTGTCGGAAAGGCGTCTACTTGTGCTGCTTTAAACCGCCCAACGGTTCCACAAGACGCACATATAACATTAGCTTCCGGTTCCAAGTTAATTTGTTTGATATTACTCATCTAAGTCCCTCAATCAAGCGGGTGCTCAATATCTGGGTGCATTAGTACCCACTGAAGTGTCTTCACAACTCCTCTCAGAGCAGTGTAGTTCCTCAATGCTTCCACATTCTGTTTTCGACTTAACTTTGTCTTATCCCAGTAATTATACCATTGATCTCTTCGCTCAATTGCATCAGCCAACATAAGCTGAAGCTCTTCACGACATCTCGTAGGTGCAACTAGACAGTCATCGGTTTCGTCGACTAGTAGTGGTGTTGATTGCTGTACTCTTTTGACTCTCATCTAAATCGGCCTAACCTACCAACATGCCGAACTGACTTCCCTTTAAGTAAGTAACGAACTCTCTGTAATAAGAGATAGATTCGTCCTCAAGGATGTTTATTGGATCTAACTCCAACTTGTCCAGTCCTGCGTTGAGATGATCGGCGAATGTTTGGCACTCTTTGGCACTAGCTGTCATTCCATTGGAAGTCCACGGTGTAATCCATGGTGCTTTCACTGATTGCTTGTGTCCTATCTGAAAGGAACTAGCGATATGCTGTAGCATACCTCGCATGTCCTTAGTCGATAGTTCACTGCTAGCAATCTCGGCTGCAGCTTCTTGGCCTGTGATCACACCTGCTCCTGCAAGTGCAATCGTCCTCACTGTAGACATACCCCACATGTTGAGTCTGAAGTAATTAGAATCAGAGAGTTCATCTCTATCATCATATTCTCCTATCAGCTCATTGGGGTATGTTCCCTTTCCATCATCTTCAATTGTTGGCCAGTCTGCCGGTAATCTCTTACCGTCCGGCCCTAATCGGTACATATCGTAACCCATCTAAGTATCAGGTGTCAACTAGCCACTTACCTAACGGCACAGAATCTCTTCTCCAAGCAGCATTATACGCCAGATGGTCTGCTCTCTCATTCCAGAGATAACCTTCATGCGCTCTAATGTGCTTCCATTGTAATCTGTGTTTTCCGTAAGCTATGGTTAGCTCCCTCCACTTTTTTTGAAGAGTTCTCGCCAAGCGCATATTGCTACTTGGATTCCAGCTTCCATCGGCTATGTTGCCAGCATATTGCGAATCTGTATAGATTGTAATCTTGCCAGCAAAGGATCCATTCCCTCTGATTGGGATCTCCTTTAGCGCCGCATGAAAAGCACTCAATTCTCCAGTGTTGTTAGAGCCATGTGTTGCACCAACCCAGAAAGCATTTTCTGGATCAGTGATTACACGAGCACTCACTTCTGCGAGAACTTCTCCTTTATCGTGGTTTTTACCTGTCTGCCCGCGTATGACTATGTAGCCATATCCGGCAGGTGTGTCTTTATTGACATTATTATTTCCTATAGCGGATCCATCTGTATAGATAGATATATCATCAGTTATACTAGCATAATAGCTAGATCTAAGTTTATCGTATTCCGTACTACGGTATACATATGATCCCCAGTAATCAATAACACTCATCTAAGATTCAACCTATTGGATCATCTGGTTCGTATCCGACTATATTGCCGTCATCGTTCCGAATGAATCCTTCTAGGTCATGAATTACTTTGCAGACTCTCAATGTCTTGCCATGTACTGTTCCGGGTAGCCTTATGATCCTTCTAGGATCAATCGTGACTTCCCAATCGAGCAGTAGCTCTGGCTCTTGTCCTTTCATAAGCTCGACTATATCCTTTCGTATAGTCCGACTTATACGCTGTCTATCGTTTGAAGTCAATTTTGTATTGATATCATTATAGTCCATTATATTGGTTTTAGTACGATAATCTGGATAGATAAGGTGAAAGCCTTTGCCTCCACTGAATACTATCATTCCAGTTCCTGTTTTGTATTCTTCCGCTATAGTGTAAGGTGGCCTGAGGGTATTTCTAATACCTCCTGCCCATTCACACTTTGGTTGCGGATGTACTACAAAATCTCCGTAATCATCACTCCATTTCTCGATCACCCTGTAAGATGTTCGATATCCGTAGCGATTAGGTATCGTTTTGTATTCCATTGCGTTTATTGTCATTTGAAGCATCTTTGCTCCTTCATTGTAGTCTCCGTTGTCATAATCCACATCGAAGTATAGTTCCTGCCACATCATGTTGTTGTGGTATTCTTTCAGGACCCATCTCTTTTTCTTCAGTTTCGCTCGACCCCTCTTTCCATAAGGATCAGGTCCGATCCCTTGGGGGTTCATCCAAGCACTTGTTGTATAGTATACATGCAACGGTGCTAGTTTCCTAAGCCACTTAAGAAGAGTCTTCTTATGTCGTATATTGTCTTTAATGACTCTTACGACAACAGTCTCTTGTTTATCATCCCAAAGAAAAAAGCGGAACTGTCGAAACCCCGGGTAAGGGGGTAGCCACAATTCCGCTTCTGTAATTCTTTTGTAATATCGTTTGATCTTCTTGACTTTGAGACGCATCTCAAGTCGCTTCTTCTTCCGATATAGAGGGCTTAAGCTCTGGCTAGTCGTGACTGCTTTACGCAACGCCATAACTGCCTGAGCGCCTCTAGAATAGTCAGGACAAGAACAGTCGTTCTGGCCTTTCCTATCACAAGCGGGATGATGCCGCTTTGGGAACCTCTTCTGCATCAAATCGATACAAAAGTTAGGGTCTCTTGCGAAACTAGCGAGATCTTGCCTGTGGTGTTCGCACAGGTACTCGCCTGCATGGACACGAACTTTACAGCGTTTGCCGTCTCGTTCTCTTTTGCCCTTGCATCTGGTTTCTTGTTGTTTCCAATGTTCCATCTGGTGACAGACACCAATCTATCGCTGCATCTGATTCTAGTTGGTATGCCTAGAATATTGCCGTATACTTTGCGAACTATAAGCAGCTTGACTGCTCGCCATGAATCCTAGCCCGACTCAGGGCTGGTCAATTGCTGCACCATAGGTGGTGCGATTGCCATGCTGGAGAAATCTTACTGTAAGATTTCCCTACTTATAGTTTGAAAGTATAACGGAATATGATGCGAGCGTCCGTCATAGGTTGATACCTCATTTTAGTCTCTGTCTGTGAGAGAGAAACACTATTGCGTCCTCCCTATTGCCCTTAGCCTGTCTAAGGTACCCGATTACGGTGTATGCGTAGCGTCCCTCCTTCCTAGAGGGGTAGCCCACATACCCAATCACAGTACCTAGCGTAGCATACAAGCGATAACGGGGTGAACACACTCCGTCATTGGCTTTCGCCTCAGTATATTTTAGTTAACTCTCTCTGTGAGGAATGTCATATCTCCGATAGCTAGTGCGATTATTACTAGCACATAACAAGTCTGTCAGTGGAATCAGGTTCCGAGTTAGTGATGCAGGTGCATCACGGTTCGGATCTGGTGGTCCAAAGAATAGTGCCATATTATGGCACTCGACTAAAGTGTTGTGCTGGGAATCATCTTTCTTACAGAAATAGCCTACGCATCAGTGATGCGGCTAGTCTAGCAGCTGCACAAGATTGCCATTGGATTCTCGGAGCTCACGGTAGTTATACCTGTGAGCTCGGGTTTGCTTATCCTTTGCCCAATCTCGTGTAAGCAGCTGCGTGCCTATTGCCAGTCCTTTCTGTACTGTCTGCTTCTCGGAAGTCTATAATTGTCGTACTCGTCTCAACGGTATCCGCAGATAGGCTTGGATCAAAGGGAACATGAAATGCATCTGTGATGTACCTCAGCGGATGCTGTGGTGTTTTCATGTGATCCTTTTATCCAGCCGGCTTGCGGAAACTCGTTGATAGAATACGAAATTATAGGTTCGTCATTGGTTGATACCTCAGTATAATACTCCTCTAGTGAAGGTGCTAAGCATAACTACGCAAAGCCAAGCCCACACTATGCTGTGTGGGGTTTGTTTCTAAACAGTCTGTTTCGTAAGGTTTTCCTTACTAATCGATCCTTTGTGTGATCAACTACGCCATACCTGCTCTTGTGTTAGTCTGTTTTTACCATATTACAGTAGGTTCTCTCGGAAAGGGGTGCATCCTTGCCGTCCCCACACAGCTCGTAAGAAAGTAATTTCTTGCTGTGTGTCTTGGGCAGACTAGGACCTATTGCACGAATGTCCTTTCTGGTATCCTTTCGGAGGAGAACCGGTGTAATATGGTAATACACCAAGTATGTCTAGCGCTGTTCATGTTTAACGCGCCTGCTTTGCAGTATTAGAGGTCACTAGCCTTTAGGCAAGTGCCGGGGCATAGTCCCCAAGTGCTTCTCATTCTGCTTCGGTATAGCCGAAGAATGAATGGTTTGTTAGCATCTCTAATGTTGTTTTTCCGTCATCGCTTCAGTGGCTTATGGCCACGGTGTACAGATCGAAACTCAGTGGTTTAACTCCTTCTATCTAAACTAGCGGTCTGTACTCCGCTATATTTCTCCAACAAAAAGTCCAAATCAAAGATCGGAGTTCTCGTCATCGCTGTCGGTGGTTTCTTCTTCGGAAGGTTCCTCTGCGGTCACTTCTTCTGACAGATCACCGTGCTCTCCAGCCAAGTCGTTGAGATCAGCGTAATACGCTTCGTCTCTCGGCATACGGCCAAAGGCAGGCTTCGGGAAGACCTTGAGTCTAACACCCTTCTTACGAAGGTTGCAGGCTCTTTGAACGACCGAGCTTCTCTTGAGGCCTAGTGCCTCAGAAACTTGGTCAGCGTTCTCCGCCGATTGCCATGCGATAACGAACTCTCGGTCTGGGATTTGGCGCTTCTGCTGAACACTTGTTGTGTTTGCTTCTTCACTCATAATCTTCACCTTTTCAGTTCATTATTATGTGAGGTCCCTAATAGTGGGCCTCCTCTTCTAAAATCGAGAATCTGGTCAATCTTCATCTTCTGAAAAGTCCATCAATCCACGCAGTCTGTTAGCGACTGTGCTGTTCAATGGCTGGATACTATCCAGTCTTCCAGTGAAGCTCTCGTTTAGATCGCTGAATACGACAGTACTAACTTCAACACCACCGATCATATCGGATAGGTTAGCAAGGCGAGTCACAAGTTCCTCCTTAACAACTTGAATGTTGTTTAGTCGGTCCTCAAATGCTTCCACCTTGTCTTCGTTGAAACTGTCTGCCAGTTTTACGATCTTACTCTGATATTCAGCAATCTCTCTGGAGAGATTATTCTGTATATCATTACGAATGTACTCAAGCTGTCTATCGTTGTCGATATAGCCCAAGATTCTCAGGTTTGTGCTAGGGCGGTACCAATCACGAGGTTTGCCGGTTTCATCGAACCAGCTTTCCTCTGTTGGGTCACCACTCAGCATGTTAGCCGTCCCAAAGGACTCTAGTAGGTTGGAATAGTCTTCCAACGATCCTAGTGTGTTATCCTCTTCAGAGTTAGGAACAAACCATGCTCCTTGTCCTGAACGGAACGGGAAACCCTTCATGTTGCTTGCTAGGACTCTTCTTAGTCGATCTCTAAGCATCTTTGCATCGATACTTGTTGCCACGACTTCAAAGTGGTCCAATAGGCGTTGCTGAATTGTCTGCATCATATTAGGGTCAAAGTCTTCCTCGTCCCAGTATGGTTCGATTGTCAGACATCTCCTAATAGATGACATAGAGGGTGCTTCTATACCTTCTTCCCAATGGGAATCCATATAGCTTTGGCACCAGCTTGCAGCATCAAAGTTCTCCGGTGGGGAGAACTCAAGGCGGAACAGGTTAACTCGTTCTGTGTGGCGCTTGCCACGAGAACGACCCGATCGCTTGATCTGCACTGCATACTCATTACCCTTCTTTAGACGCTCGACCAAGATCTCTTGCTTTACAACACCGTCCCATCCCTCGACATTTTCGAGGTTGGGTAGCGCCATACCAGTAAGAGTATTCTTTGCTATCGCAAAGCTATCTTTGGTTCGTCTAATTGGGGGCACAAATGATCGTGGTAGTTCTAGTTCCCTTGCATTATTAGCAAAGGTTGTATAACTTACACGGCCACCTGTGACAGAGTATAGTACCAAGTACCCTCTGACAGCTGTTGTCAGCTGCCCTTCCACAACATATCCTTGTGTTTCTTCGTTTTCTGATGTTTCACTCATCTAAGTTGCATTAATCTTGAATATATGGCCTGCCGGGAACGACCACCAATGTATATGGTATGTCTTTCTCGTCAAGGTATTTTGCTAATGCATCCACATCCATCGGTCCTTCGAGGGACCAGTCTGTGTGCCACTCTCGTGGCCCTTCAGGTGTTATCCAACACCCCGTATCGAAATAGACTCCTTCATCTTTGAGTTCTCTTTCAATACCAAACAGGGTGTCCATAGGGACCTGAAGCAAGTTAAAATGGAAATGTGTCCATACTTCACTCATCTAAGCGTGCCGTAATATTCGGCCAAGCTATTTTGTGTGCAGATTTGATTGGTCCTTCTTTCCATTGGATCAACAATCTCTTAGATTGGAGTCGGTACATGACCCAATCATTCTTCATGGATCTTACTTCCATGACTGTGAAACTGTCTCTTCCAATCCACTTACTTAGTGGTTTTGTAGTCCAAGGCTTAACCCTGAGGATCTCGGCACCTTTACCGATTCTTACCTCTGGATCATGCTTCATTATCTGCATAAGCTTCTTCGCACTCACTTTCTGTCCTTCTTTGAGATCGATTGGTTTCTTTCTCATTTTCTTAACAGTCTCCTTATACTTAGCTCTGGCCAACTTAACCATCTCATCTGGAGATATTCCAGCTTCAACTTTAGTTGCCTTTTTTGCTTCGGCCTTCTTAGGCTTAGGAGTTTCCTTTACAACAGCTGGTTGCTTAGGTTCTGTCTTCTTAGGTACAGGTTTTGATTGCGTGTGATATACTTTGTTATGTAGCTCAAGACCCTTTGTTGTTCTAAAGGTCTGATCGCATTCATCACATCTTAATTCACTCATCTAAAGACTCATCCGAGTCGCTTCTTCCAGTTAAATCCAAGATTGACATCGACGCCATCTTTGGCCTCTTTTTTCTTCATGTCTTCTTGAACTTCCGGGACACTGCCAGCGTATTTGACAGCATCTTGTAATCTGTGATTAACACTCACATTGGCTTCATCGCTTCCATTTGTTTCACTAATAGTGAACATGGATGCAAACCTGTGAGATAATCCCACTACAGATATTCTTTGGAATAGCCCTGCCATATCTCTTCGATAGGAAAGTAGCGTGGTCTTATTAGATTCATCACCTATGTCTGCTACAACTAAATATTTGCCTGCAGGTATTGTAATGAACTCTGTACCATTCGCTGATACTTCCAGATCTGATACAGCTGTTATAGAATACCCACCATCAGATTCCACTGACAAATATGTGTCTAGGGTATCTCCTCCAGTGGCGGTATCTATTTCTGCTTCTATCTTCCAAAGACTATACTGATTAAGTATGGGTATAGTCTGTTTAATCTCATCCTTCTTGTATTTGTCAAGAAAGTATGTCTTTTTACGATGCGACTTTAGATCGTTATCTAGTAGTGTCTCTTGGATATCGTCAAAGCCTAGTTCGGCCATTGAAGTCCAAGGAGCTCTAGTCAACATTAGTCTAGTTATTCCGACTTTCTTTGTCTGTGCTGATTGATATTTTGTGCCTCCTGCATTAGAAGAAATGATCTTCCCCATATTGCCTGAAGCATGTCTGTGGTGTCTGTTTGTGCTATTACCACATAGAAGCCCCATTACGGGCGCTACGCAAAACCTACTAGGGTATGTTTCACGACCGCTTAGGTTCTGCTCTTGCAGATTTTCTATGTGCATCAAGAGTACAAGTTCATCTTCTCCAGCGATAAGATCTTGCTGTTCAACATGATCCATAAAGTATCTTGCTGCTGCAACAGTCTCATCACGAATTGCTTCGTGTGTTCGCCTAGATGTTCTGCTGTTGGTATTCGCAGCGTAGTTATTCCTTTGCTGATAATCATTCAAAGGATAAGTACCACTGGCTCGGTAACCATCAGGGACATAGGGCGTGGATGTCTCTCCATCCCCACATCTCACTCGTATTCTCATTTTTACACATACCTCATTCAAGTGTTCACTTGACTGAAGTACTTCACTCTCAACCATCTCTAGGATCGCCCATTTCTGGTTAATGCGACCCCATGTTTGGTTAGGTTCACTCGCAGTCTGTACAATCAATAGATCATACAGAGCTAACTTATCAACAGAATTAAAGAAAGCTTCATCGTTAACGGTCAGTTCCCCATCGTCATTTATATCGAAATAATCCCATGTGTTTCGATTGCTCGAATATGTGATTACTGCGATATGACGATTCCCGGGTTCTGCCCCGATAGTTTCATCAAATTGTCTTTGTTCCATCTAAATTGATGACAGCTAAGCAGTCTATGAGTCTTACGACTCGTCAGACGCTTCTAGCTCTTCATCCTTTGGTCTCTTTACCTTTAGGTAGTGGGACGCAGATCCGTTAGTTCTTCGTCGTTCCCTAGACGGGAAGACATAGACCTCGTCTCCTGCCTTCAACACAATGTCCTCGGTAATTCTGATCTTGCCATATAGCATCTTCTCAGCCTTACCGGTTCTTTGGTCCTTCATTGTGGTGCTGCTTCGTTCCCATAGACCAGTGATTTCTTGCCATTTTCCTTTCGTCAATGTACTCACCTAAGTTCAACGAAGTCTTTGATACGGGTCGAATCCGAAGATACGAAAGCTGTTAACGGTCCAATCTAGACCTCGCTCTCTGTGTTCTTCATTTCGAGAACTCGTATTCGTTGACATAACCACGAATGGATATGGTAGCTTCCAACTTCTAGCCTTTTCAAGGGCATTTTGAGTTAGATCTCTGTACACATATACTATATACCAAGCTCCTTCACCGCAGCCTACACAGTAGACTAAGTGGGTGCCTGCATCTTCTAGCAGTATGTGGTCAATATCTCCATACCATTCACGAACTGTAAATCTTAATGGTTTATGATTCAGTAAGTAAGTCAGAGACTTACTTGGATAATTGTTAGGATCGATAATTTGGCTACTCTTAGCGTGTAATAGTCCAGTTGAAAGGAGTCCATCGGATCCTTCCTGACTAAGTGGGGGTATAGCCCCGTCTGCAGCCATAGAATGTGCTTCTTCAATAGTGCCTAATCTTTTCCTTATATCCATTTACTTCACCAACCATGTCCGTTTGTCATATCGATTAACAAGTCTCGGATCGACACTAGTTTGTTCAAGTTCCAGACCTTTACATGATCGTTATCACATGCAATAGTCTCTATATTCGGGAATGATGAATCATCGTCATATAACCCAAAGTGGGTTTCTATAATCGATCTTCTTACTCCTTCAATTAGAACTCCTAGTTCGTCTCTCGTCTTTTCGTTGATGTGTTTCCTTTTCAAAACCATACTCTTAGTATAGTTTCGATTAAGGAAGTCTTTTGTTTGGAGATGCGCTCTAAAGCTTGTGGTCACTACAGTATTTTTGCTAACTGTAGATAACCAGTCTCTAAAGACATTTCCAATTCCATCATGTGTAAGTTGCTCATTAGCGAGCCTCTTAAACTGCTTGGTTTCTTCCATCTAAAATAGATCGTTCATCAATCTTCGTCTTGAATCAAGTCGGCAGCTGTAATGTTGACAGATTCGAGAACTTTCCTCAGCTGAGGCGATAGTTCTGCGTTGTCCAACAAAAGTTGCTTCTCGTCTCTTAGACTGTCTCTTTGTCCGATCAAGGTTTTGAGTTCACTGGCGGCACTCATGATACCGCGAGAGGCTTTTTCCTCTAGACGCTTCAGTGCGATATCAACTCGCTCTGTATAGTCTGTAAAGAGATAACCGCCATCCCAACGGGCTTCTAGCACTGAGATGTATCTGGTACTTCTTCCTTGGAAGTACCATTCTCTCAAGCCACCGCTGCTGTTGTTTCCTTCGATTAAAGTACCAAAAGAGTACTTCTCTCCAATCTTGAAGTTCTGATAGAAATCTCTGATCTCTTCATGGCTCCATACTCGCAGCTCAGCGTTGCTCTTGCCAAAGTCCTTATTGGCGATTCTCTTCACAAGGAAAGCTCCATCATGATCAAACATCATGTCAGAACTTAGCCGTGCGTTTTTCCAGTGGTCCGAATAATTAGGGCAAATGCTCTTGTCCAAGTTGTACTTAGTCACTAGTGCATCCATTACGCCCTTTTCGTCTGTTTCCTTACTCATATTTACTCCTCTAAATGTGCGCTTAATCAACTTTCATGTTCTCTAAGTTTGGAGTATAGTGCTAAGTGAGTTTCACCCACTCGTTCACCACTCGCAAGACATTCTGTCATGTAGTGTCTAAACCACACGAGCCTGTCATACGATACACTCATATTTCTTGCTTCACAATGATGACGGTGCGCAGTTGCCCACCTATCAATCATTATCTGCTCTTCGGTTGAAAGTTCTAGTCTGGCCTTGTTAAGTGTAGATTCTTCCACAACTTCAGCAACCACCGTTGTAGGTGGCACTTCAGGTGGAGTTTCCACTTGTCTTCGTCTTCTAGCAGTCGCAGGAGCGGGGCCTGTGTATAGGCTTAACTCACTGTCTGCTAAAGGCACACTAATGTCGGTCTTTGGATAAGTCACAAGAACAGTATCTGTCCTGTCACCAAATCCAACTTGCACTCCATAAACGAAATTACCATCTTCGGTTATACCGAATATCTCGGAAACTTCTGGAGTGGTTTCGCCACGATAACGGCCTCTGAGTAGGGTCATCGCCTTTTCGACGCTATACCCATTCTGAGACTTCTCTCTGGCGAATCTAAACCATTCTTTGTAGTGTATCGAAGCCGATACAGTTCCATTAAATGAAGGTGATACAGTATGACCTTCTCTAGCCTTACCATCAATTGTGGTAGGTTGTAAAGTCTGATCTCCTTTCATTCCAATACCTTTCATTCCTAGCCTTAGTTCACCTTCACTGATATTAGCTGTTATATGCAAGGTGCCGTGAGGCGCCTTTCTTCCAGCCTTATTTACCAGTTTAGCAAGTGTTCCATAAGCACATTTGACTTGAAACGCAAGTTTAGCGAGAGCAGAAGTGCTTCTTGGCACTCTGGTTATCTCGTTATTACTATGCGCATATAGGAATAGGTCACGATTATTATTCTCTATCACTCTAACTTTCTCATTTTGATAGTCAAGTGTTTCTAGAGTATTTCCTTGTCGTGAATTGAATTGGTTAGCCCATCTTCTCCAGCCTCTCCCTGAGGTTTGGTATCTGGTACTTATTCCAATTCGATCGAGTCCTACTACAACTTGAACGCCATGAGAGTCTATAAGAGAACCTTTACCTTCTCCCGTACCGATTAATTTATTATTAGGTGCATTAGACACCATGATGTTATCGATCGGGTGAGGTAATTCCTCTTTCTCACTCATGACTAAAGTTGAGAACTCTGCTCCTTCAATCTTCATTGCGACTCTATTCTCTCCCCTTCTTTGTAAGAAGGTTATCCTTTTTAATCCTCGATATTGGTTCTTTGAGCCTGTTGTGGTGGCCAAAGCCATCCGTATAGCCAATTGCATTAGCGAATTGTCTACTGGGGCATCCATAACCATAGGCATACCGGGATCTTCCGTATTCATATTTTCAAATGTCATCTAAGATCACTCTTGCAGTTCATCCTCTAGTTCGGCAATTGCCTGTTTAGCATCACTAGGTGATACTTCTAGAACGAACTCGCTAAAGCGATTCACCTTCTGTTCGATAGCAGTAAGTCTCTCAGACAGCATACTGTGCATGCTGTTCAAAAGATCACATATATCTCTAAGGTATTGAGTATCCGTTTTGTCACTCATCTAAGTAATCACCGTTATCCAGTGATACAATTGCACTTATCGCCGCAGCTGAAAGAAGGGTTTCTAACCAATTCTTCTAGCTTAGCGATATCGCTACCGTCATGTGCGATAGGGTTTTCTGGGCATTTACGAACGAACCCCATAGGATCAATATCCAGCATATTCTTGCCGGGACATTCGTTAATTCCTAGTAGGTTATTCAGTGGTGCATCGCCAATAATCTGGTGACCGTCACCGTGTATTTTGATGTGCGGTCTATTATTGACTACCCACTGGTAGTTCTGCCAGAACCATTCTTCGCTTTGGTATAGCGATAGCGGTTTCAGTATTAGATGTTGTATTCTTAGTCGGTCATAGTATCCGTCGCTAGTGCTGACTTCTTTGAGCCAGCAGTTTAGACAGTCCTCAGTCCAACAATCATTATCACAGTTGCCATTGTTAAAATTACGAACCCAGCCGAATACGGCGGGTGTCCATAACAGATTGATATTGAGTATGAAGTGGGGGCGTAATTTACTACGCTCACGGATAGCCTCGGCTATAGTGCTTATTTGATACACCATATCTTCGATACTATCAGCCCTATGCTCATCAATAGATATACTTAGTATATCAATCATAGATAATAGCTCATATATAGCAGGATCAGAAGTGTCATTCCACCCTTCGTCTTCCACCCATTCGAGCAGTACCTTACGGCCTACCGTAGTCACATTGATAATATCAAATCCAGTATCCCTTGCTGTCTTCGCTAGTCTAATAGCGTGATCGACAGCTCCGGGGAACGGATTCAAAGTCATAGCGAACTCTCGGTATCCATTTTGATAAGCAAGTTTCATTGCTTCCTTCCAATACCAGTCACTTTTGGTGAGATCCCTCATCTCTTTAGTGACTCCTGTGGTAAGATAACATCCTGTGCATTTCAACGAGCAATTAAAGCTCGGTGCGATAGAAAATATCTTTCTCTCCATCTGTGAGGGCTAGACAGTAGGTCTATGTTTTACGCCGTATTCGTTCGACCCCGTCTCATAGAAACAGGAATCGTTAGTTTCGTGCTCTTTAGGTGTTAACCTCGAGAATGAACACGGCGTAAAACTTTAAGTTTTACAATAAAGGGAAGCGTCGGGGTAAGCATAGCTTGCCCTGATACTTCCGTTGCACAAAGTTGTTTTCTGGCTTTGTATGCTACAGCATAGGATCATGCTGGAAAGTTTCTAAAGGCAGAGCTACCAACAATAGATGCGAATGCATCGTTGGTGGCGATCTCCAGTTGTTGTGGCAGATCCCATCTGCGCAATAACCTTCCAGAGACCTATTCTGCAGAAACTTAACACATGTGTACCTGCCCGCGCGGGACTCGCGTGAAGCGGGTACTCATGCGATAGGCATTATCCGTTAAATGCTATAGTATACGACGCAGAAAACAATTTTGTGCATCGGAAGTATAGCTTCCGTTTATTGTAAAACTTAAAGTGTCGTCATTGGCTTTCGCCTCAGAGTTATACTCCCTCTAAAGGATCATATTAATGATCCATCTTCGATGCGGTAGCCAACCCGATTAAAGTTCTTCACGGCTCGATTATACTCGAGACCTTCGGGTTCTCCTTGCATCAAGAACATTCTTTTGTTCTTTTTATCTACCAAGAATACATGGCCTGTGCTTTTTAACACAAAGTATCCTTGGTGCTCTAAACTGTCAATGTACTTTTGAGCCCTTTGTTTAGGCTCGTAGTAATATCTCTCAGTCGTTCTCATCTAAGTTGAAGCATGTTCAAAGGCTTTTCAGTGGTAGCTTCCACTTTGTTGCCAACACTTCTGCTCTTGCTGCTGCAGCGTAGGTTGTCATACCTAGACGCTTAGAAGCCTGATTAAGTGTACTGGAAGTCTGCCAGATCTCACAGAATGTGTTATCTGGTACTCTTGGCTTTCTTCCGGACTTACTTGCAGTCTTCTTCATATGCTTAGCAAGAGCTTTAGAGAAAGCTGGCGACAGAGTCTCATCGGTCTTTGGACCCTTCGACTTCTTGACCTTAGACTTCTTAGTAGCCTTAGGTGCCTTGCTCTTCTTCTGCTTCTTACGAGCACTAGGTTTTGTGGTGGTCTTTAAACCATTCACGCCTAGTTTGAGGGCCAGTGCTGTGACAAAGTCTTCAGCATCTTTCCCCTCGATCTCAACATTGATGTTTATCTTCATCTAAATTGATCCGCATTCAAAGACCTAGTTCGGCCATTGTCGGGATCTTATCCGATGTAAGTATCAGGTTAACACACTTTTTGCCAAGTCCTTGGCTTCGTGTGCTCGGAGTAGCGGTGATCATACACCTCTGTATTCCGAGTTTGGAGTGAATCAGTCTCATAGCTTCTGCAATATTATCGTTGCTTTCCATAATGAACTTTCTTCCCTCATCCGTACTCATATCGTATATTTCCTTCAAGTCGTTGATCATTTCTTCTGCAAGGTGATCTGAAACTAGCAGAGTTGTAGCACCCGCCGTTTCGATCTTGTTAAGTAGCCACAGCAGAACTTCATGTTCTGTAACATTAGAAATGGGCAACAAAGACAGCTCTTCAGCACGCTTTGCTTCCATCTCCTTCTTGGCTCTGTTCTTAACCGCAATGTATTCAGAGTCGATTCCTTCTGGTGGATTTTGCTCACTCTCTGTCAGCTTTCGCTCTGGACAGTTCATAGAGTGTGCTGCCATACCAAACCGATTCTTAAACTCCTTACCACACCATGCACATACATTGTTTGGTCTAGGAGCCAACTTCTCAGGTTGCTCTGGTTTTGTTTCCACTGAGTCGATTTCATCTTCTCTTATTATCGAGACACCTTTAGTCTCCATAAGTTCATTGAGTTCCTCCCAAGTGAGATCAACATCTTCAATGATTATTTTTACTCTCATCTAAGGCCTCATCCATAGGATGGGTCATTAATTGGATTAGATCGTTTTAGATCTTCGTGCTGTAGTCTTCTGAGTTCTTCAACATTGACCTCGGTTTCAACAGCTATACCAAAGTGTGCGATCTTCTTAACACGCGGTGTCAAGATTCTAGTCACATGTTCCAGTGGTATATTCTTCTCTGTTGCTTCCTTTCCTAGGTCATAAAAGGCATTCATCATCATGTTCGCAATAAAATCTTTCAATCTGTCTTTCATTTCTGAAAAGAGTTCCTTTGCTTTTTCATAAGCTTCATCTCCAGAGATTCCCTCTGTAGCATATAGCCTCTTCATGATTACTGTGCCTAGTGCTTCTTTCATAGCAGGGTTCTCAACAACTTTCTTTACGAAGTCGATCTCCCCCAACTCAAGCTTGCGGAAAAAGTCATCTTTATCCGCTCCAGCCATTTCTAAGTTCTCGATCACAATTTGTAGTATTCCGTCCATTTCTTCAGCTACCGCTTCAGGCATATTCTGTAGTTGCCTTCGTCTGATCATAGGCAAGAATATTTCATTCTCACCTTCCTTCATTTCACGAATCTGTTTAGCATACAATAAAACTGTACACATTTCAGCCATCGCAAAGAAGTCATCTTCTTGGTAGTTTTTCTTTGGCTTATCTCTTACAAACATTATCTCATCCTCTTCTAAAATTGCATCTCTCGTGCTTAGTCAAAGCTACGGGTACCGATCATGTGCGTTTCCGCTTCGACACTATCGCCTAGGTCATTAGCTTGTCGCATCATACCATTTTCGACGAATTGTCTCATTGTCTCGATTTCCGTTTTCTTTGTCTTGCTGGTTGGGATTACCAGCGAGAACACTTCTTGCAGATCTTTCATAGTCATGTCTCTGTCCTCATCAAAGGCAATTGACATAGCTTCTTCGATCGAATCTTCAATGTTTCGACCGCTGAAGTCCTTGGTAGCTCTTACAAGCTCTCCAATATCGAACTTCTCGACGCTCTGCTTTCGCAGTCCTAGGTGAATACCGATGATCTGCTCACGCTCAGAGGCGCTTGGCAGGTCAATGAAAAATCGGCCTTCAAATCGATCAACCAACTCTGGGGCGAACTTCTCCATGTTATTTGCCGTAAAGACAAAGAATACACCGGAGTCGTCTTCCTGCATAAATGACAGGAACTGTCCCAGAACAGCATCGTGTGCACCACCGTCATGGACACCTTCTGACTTGCCGAGTAGCTTTTCCGCCTCGTCAACGAAAACGATAATCGGAGCTGCTGCTCTTGCGGTAGTCAGTAGGCGCTGAACCTTTGCTTCTGATTCGCCGACAAGAGATCCTTTCAGATCAGTTGCCTGCACAGTCAGCAGGTTCATTCCCCATTCATTGGCCAGTGCCTTAGAGATAGCGGACTTTCCACAACCGGGAACACCGGCCATGAGCAGTCCTCTTGGATACCTTGGGAATCCATAGTCTCTAGCTGCCTTGGTAAATCTCTTTCGTAGTCTTGTAGCCCAGTTCTTAAGTGGGTCAAGACCGCCGATAATCTCGAATCCTGTTCGGGGTCGAGTCATCTGGAAACCAGCCTGTTGGACTAGCTTCTTCTTTTCACCGAGAATGTAGTCCATGTCCCATGTATGTTCAGTAATCAGGGACATACAGATAACATTCTGCATTTGCATTCGAGTCAGGCCTGCTGTAGCATCGGCGACTGACTCGAGTTCATCGGTTCCTAGTTCGCCCAACTTCCATCGGGCGTCTGATGATAGGTCATCATGCATCTTCTTTAGAATCTGCAATCTCTCGCTTTTACCGGGCATATCAAAGTCCATTTGATAGACATGTTGATTTAGCTCGATTGGAATCGTTTCCGAATCCCATTTCTCTGGAGATAGCATTACGACAGTCTTGTGCTGTCCTAGTGCTGTAATCTCCTCAAAGAGAGATAGCTGCCGATCGACATGATCAGCGTTTGCATTTATGTAGCGATGCCAGTCACGAAGAATAAAGATCGCTCCACGACCTGCTTCCTTGCTGTCCCAGTCCGTCATGAACTCGACTGCATAAGGTACGGTCGCACCGGGAAAGTCATCATCGGGGGAGTAGACAACGCCGGGTACCTTTGCACAACCCCAGCTTAGATTGCTGGTGCCTGCAGGGATTACCTCGACTGCCTTTTTAGTATTATTTTCACCCATCATGAAAATAGCATACTCCTCAAATCCGATAGACTCTCGCCATACGAACACTCTTCTTCTTTTCTGGTTCTTGGAACCCTGATATGAGTACTTTGCAGAATACTCCGAGACCTGCTTTATGATCTCCTCTGTTTCCGTTGTAGTAATTGCTATACAGGGTACACTCGCTCCAACACATGCTTGTAGGTTTTTCAATAGTTCTTCATCCATTGTTTATTTCTCCTTCTGTGAACAGTCTTATGGGAATGTCAGGGGTAGTGTACAAATCTCATTCCCCGATTAACGGGTCAGGGGTCTAGTACACTGTGCACAGCGATTGCTTTTAACAGCGGTTCGCTCTTGTTTCTGTTTTGTTGCGGCTAGCCGAACCGGCAGCCTCACTCTGGTAAGTTGCGTGACGACGACTTAAGTCTAGAAATGTCATGTTCTAGGTCTGGTAGTCGGTCAACATCACGAACTTGTACAACTTTTTGTTTATTTTTTCAGCTTTTCATCGATATCCGGACTGTTGTGACGCCTGCTGTCGGCGTGCCTGCGTCCGCATCGCAAGCTTATCTTGTCTTACGATCGTTTAGAATGTTCTTTCTTATGATTTGGTGTGCTGCTAAGTACACAATAGTAGCTGCAGCTCGAGCGCTCACAGCCTCTTCAATACACTCTTCCTTGGAAGCTGTGTATCCGGGGCCCGCTCTTACCTTTCATTTAGTTCATTAGAATGTTCTTGCTAAGCCGTACCAGTCATCACTCGTGTGACCCTCTTCTGGGTACCATGGGATGGTTGGTTCGTAGCTTTATTCGAATAAGAATATTATCCGTTGTCACTTTTCATGATAACACGATTAGTGTCAGGATAATTATCCTTCCACTGTGATTGTGTCATTAAGATATTAGAATAGTTTTACTACTACAGTCAAGTAGACTGGGCAGTCACTGCGTCTCCAGAGAAACATCTGGTGCTCTAGAACTGGTGTCTTTTTCTTTTGTTTTAATGTTTAAAGTAGACATCTCTAGTAGCTTCGAGTAAAACTTTCGTCTCGATATCTTCAGGTAGTTGTTGTACTGGCTTGTACTTCCTACCGGTTATTCTGAGCACCCAGCACGGGTGTTCAGGTTAAGATGTTTCTTGATAATGTTATCTTGATTTTACTCTGTTCTTCTCTGGCTCCACAACTATAGGCTCTTCATACCACAATAGTGGGTCTCAGTAACCTCTTTTTACTCTTATAATCTTAGATTGTTCCTTTTAGTGATTAAGTGACTCAATTTAGTTTGGTCACCTCAGGGTTCCGTCCCCACCTCGGTCGTGAACACGCGATGTGCCTGCTCCTTTCCTCTTCTGGTGGTTGGTTTCTTTTTCTTTTATTAGAACACTTTTCTTCCCTGATCTTATTTTATAGAATCTAATCTGATAGTCTTCTCCAATCAGATCCGGGTAGTGGACATGGTCCACTGTCTAGTTTCATTCTTTTCCATCGCTAAGATGCATCTCTCTTCAGTTCCGGATAGGTTTTCTCCATTGTGATCACACTGGGTGATCTTCCATAGATCGATTACCAATCCTTCCTTTGCAGTTATTCTGCTGGTAGATGCGTCTTCGCTGTTCATATCTACTCCTCACGGAGCAAGATTTTAGTTGTTTGCGCATGCAACACGCTCTCAATGACCTGCTTTATTGCGTGTCTTTGGCATAGCGGTGTGTCTACCCTGATCGATCGTTAGATCTATCAGGAGTTCCGCTACGCTATGAGTGTGCGTCTGCGCGTCCATAGGAATTGAGAGCGTGGTCGTCATTAGGCTATAGTAGCCTTCAGAATCTAATCGCTTACAATCCTCATACTCTGTTCTAAATGGGAGTGGTGAGAAGACTCAACCAAGTCGGTTAGACTGGGTTCGCTTCTTTCCGTCGCCGCCTTCGTAGTATTCAGGCTTGACCTTGCGGTCACCTGCCTGCATACCTAGCAGCTTCTCAAGGGCTCTAGTGAGATCGAGACAGTCTTGGCCTGCGCCTTCGACTTCAATCTTCATCTCACCAGTTGCAGGATCCCAGTATATGTCAATGACAGGTTCTGCCATCAGATCCAGCCTCCTGAACTGTTGCCCTTGTTGCCGGTTGTACTTCCTCCGCTAATGCGAAGGTGCTTCACCGTCTTCTTCTTTCCACTCATCTCAGTTTCCTTATCACCGACCTTACCCATAATATAGCCGTTTAGGGCTGGGTTGTTCTTCAGCTGCTTCTTTACTGCAGCCTTGATGTAGGGTTCGGTAATACCTTCCATGAGACCGGCCAAGCCGTTGCCCGATACGCCAGAGAGTGCCTCAGAGTACTTGCAGATACCGTAGCTGGATCCTCTCCAGCCTACTTCTCCGACAAGCTCGTAGGTGCCGTCTTGCTTAAGACGGAATCCCAGATCGTACTCTCCTTGTGCCTCGCTCGTTGGATTGCGGAACCTGACGACGATGTCAGCCTGAGGCTGGGTTCGTCCCGGGTATCCACGCACCGCTGCGTTGGTTAGGATTGTCGCTTCTGGGAAGCGTTCCTCTAGCGCTGCTGTTAGGCAGGCTTTGTCCGTAAAGGTTGTTTTTGCCGTAATGTAATGGCTCATATTTTTCTCCCTCTAATTATGCTGTGTGTCTATAGTTCATTAAGACATTGACATAAAAAAAAGAGGACCCACGCTAGCTATTGCTAACGCAGGTCCTCAAGTTTTCCGTATTTCTAACTAAATGGGGGTGTGTGCTGCCCGCGACAGGTGGGACTGTCACGGGCGTGCCCGTCCACTGAGACTACCTTCTCTCAAAGGTTGTTGCTGATAGTTTCTCCTCGCAAGAGAAGATCCATCATGTCTTCGCCTCTTTCCAACTGACCCTCTGCAAAGTCGCCGAGCTTTACCGTGTTGCGGCTATTCTCGATCTCTTCTTGCAGAAACTTTGGCCTGCCTACTGCAATGTAGTTCAGGTTAGTGGCCTTTCCACGGATGTTTTGTGTATCTCCACGGAATCCATGCAGTCGCATGTAGTGACTTCTGAATGGGCTTGCGCCTCCACGAGCATCTCCCAAGAAGTATCGGGATCGACCCTTCTTCTTGTCAAGCTGTGCTTGCTCAATGGCGAGTTTGTACTTAAAAGTCTTCTCTTCACCATAAGCATTTGTCACAGTAATTTCCACGCTTCCAGCTTTTCGTCGCAGGAAGTTTGGTTTGTCCTCATTGAACACTTTCAAAGCGTCCTCAGAGTCGTTGCTCATGTTCGGATGTTCAATCCATGCATTCACGAAATCGGCCTCAAGTGCGGTGTCCTCCTCCCAATCTAGCTGGGACCACACTGGGTGTTCGTAGTTGAGAATGCGATCGACGATATCTCTGTTGATAATTTCGTCTTGCATCAAGCCGATTAGTGTATCGACTGTCTCTTGTGGGTTAATGATCCAGTGGTTGTTCTTGCAGAACATATCCACTATCATGTCAGCTGTCAGGGATTCGCTCATAGTTCTGAGCACGAGTCTTGCCTCGTTGCATCCTGCCAATGATCTCTTTGGTACATAGACCTCGAGTTTGATCGGCTTGCCACTTGCATTGAAATGCTTGGCTGACTGAGCAGGATCGGTGATGATTCTGTGGGTGGTGTGGTCGTGTATCACCAAGTCACTGAAAGTGTTGATGTTCTTCACGATACCTTCCTTCTCAAGGACCTGTTGTAGTCCTCTCACCAAATCCTTACCCGTTGTATTGGGTGCTGGCTTTCCTCTTCGTGAACCGCCACTCTTACCTGAGTAATTGCGTCGGCCCCTTTTGCTGTTTCTTTTTCCTTGTTTCTTTTTTGTCAAAGTTTTTACCCTCCTAAATACCAATATGTCTAATCGTCCTTCTTCTTAGAATCGATATTCAAAGTCAGTCCTCCAATAAAACGGACTGGCTCATGGTTATGTATTTCTTGTAACTGTCTGATTGTTTCAGACATACTTACATCTCTTGCCATCTAATGTACAGGCAGCCCTTGGTCCCCGTGGGACCACTTCTGTAAAGGGTCACTTCTGATAGGCCTGCGAAGCCTTCTCTTCTGTGCGACCCCCTGTTGTCGCCCCTTCACAGGAGCGGTAAGGTTGTGTTCTACTCTGTACTATAACGGTGAAAGGTCCTTAGACCCAACCGTATGCGCTTTTTGTGGGAATGTTGCACTAGACACTCTGCAAAGCAGAGCTTATACTAGTGCGCTATATTGCGCTCCGGCCTTCATTGATTTCAGTAGCTGAAGGCCACTCGATCCACTGTCATTACGCTCAGCTACAAGGCTGAGATCTTGTAAGACTCGCAAAAGCGAGCATGAATCACCCTCGATGGGCCTGCCGACTTACACATCGAGTCGCGGCTATCTCCTTCAACCCCCGTGAGGGGGCTAACCACGATCGACGGAGCCGACAAAGTTGTCATTGTCCATCTAGAAAAAAAGAAAAGGGCAACCGTAATAAATTACAGCTGCCCTCTTCAATTTCCTCAATACTCTGTAAAGACATCTGTCAATCGCAAGCGACTTTCAGATGGGGTACAAGACCCATAAAGCGTCTTGAACTGAAACCGAAGTTCCAGAACAAGCCGGACAAATCGGTCATAAGACCGTTCTATCTAGTTTCAGCTTACTATCCGCCAGCAGATGCTGGAGAATAATAACGCGCCCAATCGTTGTTCAGTCGCCATAAAGGCAGTTTTACTGTCATCGGTCGGACAAATCGGTCATAAGACCGTTCTATCTATGCGAGGTGAGGGGGAGAATCAGGTGATCCCGCAGAGGTTCCCCTCCACTACCATTTTGTCTCCCAAGAACCGGACTAGCTAGATTGATTCAATTAATCTAGATACCTTACGATTCAACTCCGATTACCTCCCAATGGGAGTTTGTCATGTTCACTCCGCCACCCTTTCAGGTAGTTCTTGTGACTGAGACGCTGCGTGGCAGTACCACTACAATTATGCGCCTGCAGAATCGGCTTGCGTTATAGACTTCCGCTATTCTATACTGTGTTGTCACAGTGCTCTTACGAGCTTTCCGCCACCTCGCCTTTAGCTTCTGTCCCGACCGGCTAAAGTCATTGGAACTTCCACATAAGACAACTTTCGTCCGAAGACTACTCATCTATGCTTTCTGGGGACTGGGGGCCTGTGTCACCACAGGATCCATCGCATCCCCGCGACAGGGATTCGCCAACCGTAGCTCTTTACGAGCAATTCCGGCCTACAGTCATAGTCCAGATTCCCCTTGACATGGGGTTGGTTGCACATTTTTCTGGCACTTGTCGTTACCATACTCATTCTGTCACCCAGAAAGCCTAGCCTCCCCGAAGGGGGACTTTCAATAGCACCGAATAAATCCGGTTTTAGTTTCCGACTCAGAGAGCCGGTTTTTTGTCCGCTACCTACGGAAAGGGGTCTTTGCTGCCCGTTGTTAGCCCTGCAGCAATAGCAGTCACATACAGGTCGAGCAGATACTATCCCCCTCTCCATTACTATATCGTTTCAAAACATACCGGTATCGGGCTTCGCCTCCAATATACCGGTGTCTTACTAAATAGAATGATGGAATCATTCCTCTTCGGAAACATCGGTCTTTTCAGCCGATGGCTCTTCAGAAGCAGGCTCAGGAGTGGTCTCCTTTTCCTTGTTTCCATCAGTGAGAACTGCTGCGGCTGCAGCAACCCAGTTAGGGGCGTTTCTAGCTGATCTAGCTTCCACGCTGTCCATTAGTTGGGAAGCAAAGTGTGCTGCTTCCCCGGGCTTTAGGTTCTCTCTTCCAGCGAATATGATCGCTGCCATCATTCCAATTGCGGTAGTTCTTTCCATAGTACTCCTCTAATTGCATATTTTCACCTCCTTATGCAAGTTTGCCGAGATACGCTCGGCGCGTGATCGTTTGGTATTCAGTCCCAGAGAAGAGGAACTAGTTTGCTGGCAGTGTTCCACCAGTCATCAAGTTCTTCATGATCTGCCTTTAGCCTGTAGTATTCGTCGATAGCGTGCTTAAGTGCACTTTCCATCTCCATTGTCACAGTTCCTTCTTCATGAGGCACGGTCATAATAGTGTCTGACGACATAGGCGGTTGTTCAACGAAAGTAATTTCTCCGTCATCGCCAACAACAAGCGTGCTAAACACTTCACCCTTGAATGGGTTTGGTATCTCTTTTGCTTCGCCGTCCAGTCTCTCTCCAATAGTTCCATTAACTTCCTTCACAAAGTCTTCATTGACAACAGGTAGTCCTGTTGTACTTCCGTCTCTGATCTTACCTAGAAATACTTCTAGGCACTGCACCAATGTAAGGTACAGTAAGTCTTTCATGTTATACCATTGTATATTCGTTTTCCATTGTATAAAATCCTTCATATCAATCTAAAGATGTGAGCGATCATGCCTCGATAAAGACCCAGAGTTCCCACGCGGGAGTTCCGTTTCTTTCATCGACGACATATTCGCCTGCTTCGAGGTCAAAGATCAACTTAGGACCTTCCTCTTTGTATAGCAGTTTATCCATACCCATCATCATCTAAATGCCTCTTAATTGACTACGCTAATAGTTGCGCAAAGAACCACTCAGAGTCCTCTTCTGCAACATGGTATTCCTTACCATCCTTCACAGCGATTAACCAACCGGGACTCCCTAGTCGCCAGTTGATCTCGTCCATGTTGCGTGTGTCAATTTCGATAGCCGTTTGTTCCATTACGCCATCTCGCTCAATCTTAGCGATAAGGCAGTATATGTCTTCCATCATCTATAACAGGATATACTAATCATATAGTATTATCTCTATCTAAGGTATAGATACATCTATTCTTCTTCGTATAGGGCATAACCCATATGCTTCAAAGTTTCGAGTTCAGAGTGCTTCTTACTCTCGGCAATAAACAAGCCAAGTAGATATATAGCGCACATAAGACTCAATGCATCTGTTATCGGATTTATATCCGAATTGGTTGTCACTTGGAATATCATATAGACTCCCCAGCATAAGATACCGCATATAGCAGTATATACCAGTTCATCGATTTCAAGTGTACTCAAAGTCCAGTCAATACCTTTCTTTTCCATCTAAGACTCTCAGGATGTGGGACTCCTGATAGCACTATTCAGATCACTACTCAACAATCATTCTTATTGTAGTAGTCGATAATCCAGTCTCTTCGATAGGCTAACCTATCAATGATTCTTTTAATATCGTTCATGTTGAACTTAGTTATTACTTGTTCACACCATTCGTTGATCTGTTCATCGGTAAAGTTTGTTAAATCCTTTTTCCTCATCTAAGCTGTTTAGCTTACGGGCCTTTTTAATCCCATATCGCTAAATAGACGAATGATAATATCTTCGTGATCCATGTTGAAGGTGATCCAACCGTTAAGAACCTCGCCAGCATACAGCTTGACTTCAGTCTTCACGATCTCACCCAGTTCTTCATCATAGTCCCACTGGTCGAACCCTAGTTGTGTACCAGAAGCTACTATACTTCCTTGATCACATCCATATGTTTCGACTTCTTCTTCATTCAGTTTTTTAATGATATTTACCAGTTTCCAATCAATAGGAATTACTTCAGTGCCGATATCGAGTAAATGAAAATCATTTTGTTGCCCTGATGAGCCTTTGTTGCCTGCGTAGGCACCTTCATGGCTCGGTTCTTCGATATCTAACGCATCATGCATCTCCTCGATTGCATCAGGATGAAAGTATAGGGTTCTAAACTCCCCATCTCCTTCATCGTCTTCTTCAATCCAGTAATTCATTCGCTTCAGAAATATTCTTTCTTCCATCTATGAGAATAAGCGGGCGATACAGGATTCGAACCCGTGTTATCGGCTTAGAAGGCCAAAGTGATATCCAGACTACACTAATCGCCCGTCTGTTGCTTATTCTCTTGAACTATAAGTTATACTCTTGTTCTAAATGATCAGGCATTTTGCTTGATCTTGAGTCGACTGCTCTCCGAGGTCTTGGTTAGAACCGCTAAGTTGTCCTTTACGAACTCCTCACCGAGATCTGCCTTGATATCCTCAATAGGCGCTGTCGTCGTCCTTGGATATGTAGTCACGGTCGCAGTATAGTGCTTGGTGATCAAAGCTCCACCGTTGTTGGCGATCCTTTTCATGATCTCCTCTTTGGTGTCAGCCTTGGCCTTCCTTGCTTTACTTTCCAAATCGCTCACTGTGTTATAGTGATCGATCAGTTCCGCATGACTCATCTTCTCAATGTTCTGACTCATCTAATTGCCCCCGAAGGGGACTTTTCTGAATAATACAGTTCAGCGTCTAGGATGTGGGACTCCTAATAGTCGCTATTACTGTCAATGTTCAAATCGTGCCATCTGGTCCTTGATAACCTCAAGTGGTACACCATGAGTATTACGCTCATGATAAACCTCGGCCATCTCTGGGTCAAACGGTACGGTGATTTCTTCGACTTTGTATCCTTCCAGTTCAGCGAGGAAAACATAGTTTTCATACTCCCACTTCATGGTATTCGTGTTGTCGATCACAATAACATCGTCATTCATAACTTTCAACGCGTGAATGAAATTGCCAAAACAGTGCTGGTGAGCCATTGACAAAAGCCAAGGTTTGAACTCTTCCTCATAGGTTGTACCATTCATGTCTGCTCTCTCTTCAAAGAAGAGATCTGCAGAACAGATAGTAGCCTCAGGATAGTTTTCCTTAGTATATGTCGACTTACCAGCGCCGCTAGGTCCTCTCAAAATCACACATTTCTTTCCTTTTATTCTTAACATAATTATCTAAATTAGATGCTTCTAACCAATGAGAAACATCTTACATTCCATAGAGCGCTGTATCATCTTAGTTCGTTCCCAGTGCTTGTCATAGCAAGCAATAGCATCTGGTCTTTTATCGAACTCTTTATCGCATTCAGCGCACCTATAGCGTATTACCGTATAGGATTTCTTTCCCATCTGTGGAATTGGTCGGATTTGAACCGACGACCGCTCGGTTATGAGCCGAGTGCTCTAACCATACTAAGCTACAATTCCTCTAACTAAATTGGACAAGCCTCAAATATCGTGCTCGTTCAAAAATCGCTTTACCGCGTTTGCTCCAGCGGATGGCAATCTGGCACCTTGTCTAACCTGTTCAGCAATTGCGATTAACACATCTGCTTCTTCTTGGTCAAAGATACCATTATCAGCCACTCCTTGGATCAACTCGATGATCGCTTTCATGATTCTATTGCCATCGCTATACCAGCCTGACCGCAGATACTTGCGGGTTTGGCTAAACTTAGCAATAGCATTCAAGAACCTTCCTTCTCTTGCGAGCGTCAAGACTCTTCTGACTTTGGGATGGATCCTACCGACGATGCGGTTGATCAATGCTCCCTGTGCCAAAATGATGTCAATTGTTGACGCTATGTCCTTTGCAGTCTGCTCTTCATCGACTTCCCTCTGTTCACCTTCTTCTAGACTTGCGTGCGAACACTTGCCTAGGGCGGTGACTGAGATAAGCTCAGAATCGCTATCGAAGTTCAATCTGTACGCATGCACAGTGAACTGATCACGACTGCTGAAGTGAGGTCTTCCGTATGTGGTTCCACCATCCTTTGTGGAGTGTCCGAGATAGCAGCCTACTGCTGCACCTCTACACTGGTGGGCTTTAACTTTGGCGACCATATCGCCTGTCACATCTTCCGGACTCACTTCCTGACTTGAATAAACTCTCTTTGTCATCTAATGAAAAAAAGGGCACCACAGTATTACCTGTGATGCCCTTCTCTCCCTTTAGCCCATGTCTTCAGGCCGGAACCTGTGGGCAGGGAAGCAACCATCATAGCTCCCGGGATTTCTTGGTAGGCTACTAGGAACGCCTTGGCGCTATCCGTTCGCGTTGTACAGCTCAGTGAGCTGGCTAAGGTGGACTTGTGTGAATAGTCCTCACCAGAATGCGATGATTTTGGTGGTGTCCATCTTCTTGTCTGCTGGGGGTATGCCACGAGCCGATGTAGCCTCATTCGCCATTAAAGCGATTACTGGCTTACCATAGGCTTGTGCAGCTGCGATCGAACCGATCACAAGCACTCCCTCAGGAACAGTCTTGATGAACTTCAAACCAGCATCATCGGGCTTCATTTCTGTCTTAACAGCATCGACCCCGTCAGGGATATCACTGTGTTTGACAGTCGTTTCTGCACGCTTTGCATTCAGACTGAAACCGCTTGGGGGCACTACTGTGCCATCTTCCATGTTGTATGGATGTCCGCTTGCGGCGTTCACTACTCTTAGTCCGTTGTTCAATTCAACAATTTCCATGTATCTTTTTCCTCCTTCTATTCTCCATCTGAGAAGTGCCGGTTTTCTATTGCCGGCAACCTATTTGGCTTCACCGTGACCCACCCATTCGGATCACGAACACGCCCTCTCTTTCAACCAGAGTCCCTGATCATAAGTCCACTGCACGCGGATTAAATCCGCTCGCAGACTTCACAGTCCCTAGTGCTTAGGCTCCTGCCGCAGTTTATCAAAAGGGTATAGTATGGGATTCTATTCCTAATGGCTTATCGCTTGGCAGGGATACTCCCCTAAATTGCTTTATTCAAGCATACTTCTCATCTAATGGGAACGACCGTCATAGTCCCCGGATTCTTCGGTAGGCTCCAGCAGCACCTTAGTGCTACCTTCGCGTTGTACAGCTCAGTGAGCTGGGTTTGGTAGTTGCTTTGGGATAGCGCCTACAAGCTAACTTCTGGATCCTGAGGGATCCTTCCGTTGCTGTCACATTCCTGCTTGATTCGCAGCAGTTCACAGTTGCCTAGTTTTACCCAAGCGTATAGCTTCTTACCAAAGCTCTCACCGTGTGGTATCTCAAGGTCTTCCCAGTTTGGCCAGTTCCATGCTTTAAGGTCAGCGACCTGTGGCATAAGGAACTCTGGCATTTCTGTTTTACCTTCGTCATCCATTTCTGAGAGCTTATGAGCTTTCATGTGTTCTGCAACGATAAAGTGTACAGCAGGGTTAGACCCTCCTGCTTCTTCATACAGTTGTGCAGACTTCTTGTCATGGCCAAAGGCGGTGCTAACAGGTTCCCCTGTAAGATCGCCCTTTTCCCATACCTTCTTTGGGCTTTCCTTGGTAGTATGATACTTACCAAGATCGCTCCAGAAGATTGCTTCTTCCAACAGACTGTATTCTTCCTCTGTGATTGTGTCCCAGAAGTATTGCAGAGCATACAGCATCAGGATGATGTGGTTGTACAACCACCCCTCCATGTGGTGGGGCGTGTTCTGGTGAACCTTAGTCCACTCCAAGTTCCACTTGAGTCCATTAACGCTTTCCTTCGTAATCTGCAGCGTCTTTGCTGCGTCATTCAGCGCCTTCAAGATCTCATCATCTTCTGCCAATTGATCCTTGCCAACAGGCAGGATCATGCTCAACTTCTGTTCCCTGTTCATAAGAACAGTTCCAGCAATCAAAGTCAGTATCAGTCCAATTTTTCCAATCAATGTAATTTCTTCCATATCTTTCTAATAGTCCCTTAGGGGCGAACCCGCCAAAGGACCAGTCACAACCCGCAGGTTGTGTGTTAGAGGTCACGAAGTATGCTGACCTTAGCCTGCTGTAATTTACGAGCAGTCTCTTGCGCAATTCTTCGTTCTCTCTCTTGTGCTCTTTTCTTCTCTCCGTATTCGAGTTCTCTTTCAAGAACCCATATTTCACCTTGAACCTCAATCATTATGGCTCTGTGACAAGGTAGAGAATCAAAAGGAAGCTTAGCATGTTTGCGCCAATGCGCAGCCAAGTATTTGTAGCCTTCATGCCACGGGTACTTTGCATCATGTTCTATTTCCTTTAATTCCTCATACAGTTCAAGCAATTGCTCGTCTGTCATTCTATCTCTTGCTTCACGAAGATACTTTAACCCTTCATGGGTTTCCAAATGTGGTATTTTATCCATCTATATTCCTCCTTGAGTGTGGCCATGCAGCCATCCATACTCTCCTCCGATTTTTTTGTCTCCACAAGTGTCCGCACCATCTTTTACACTGTCCTATCGCTTACACACGATTGCCCTAAGGCACGGTCCATCCTACGCTTCAGCAGTTCAGTGTGGGTTATCCCCGGATGTCATCAGGTGTCCTTCAACTCCCTGACAAACTTGTTATCTTTAACATGATATCTCTAATCTAATGATCGTTTAACCTCGATCCTAGGCATTCTTTCTCTCCCACTTCTCATGGGGTGTGAGTATAATTTTTTGTCGAGTAAGATCCATCAAGACTTATCGCCATGTGCTTTTTCAAGCAAGGCTAGAATCTTCTTTCTCCTTTCTTCGTCTCCAAACTGCCATCGATGAACATGCTTTTCATTGGCGTTCATGTATGACACCTCCCAAGGTGTCGGTTCATTAAACATATAGTCTGCATCATCGCGTCCTACCAACAAGCCCATCTCTTTGCACTCCTTATAGAACCGGTAAGAATGTCTATCTTGTCCAGTCCTAGTAGCAAAGTACAACGAATCGGCTATCCACCCTAGTCTACCATTGGGGTAGTCTTTTGGTGGCAATGCATATCCTTTAATTGCATGTAGTCTCAAAGGTTGACCCCACTGTAACATGGGGTGTTCTCTTTGAATCTGTTTGAAAGCATCTGAAGAAGTGACTGTATTCATCCATCGTGAATAAGAGCATTCTATCATCTCACGGATAGTTCGTAGCTCCTCTCTGTGGTTGTCTGTCATATTGGCTATCGTCTGATTAAGCCCTATAATTTCTTCCTTCAATACTTGGTTTCTCTTTTTACTCGCTGATTTCCTTTTCATAAAAATCGTCCTCTAGATGCGGGCCGAGACCCGCACTACCCTTCGCACTCGCACTGCTTCGGGAGCAGTGGTCTTAGTTATCTCATGCTATTCAGTTATAGTTAGCATCAAGTATAGAAATGACATCATCCCAAGGGATTCCGTCTGCATTCTCTGCCCATTGTTCACCGACATTTTCATCTCCATCATCGGAGATACATTTGATCAAAAGGGTTTTCTGTTGGAAAGTTCCCTTTCGATGTTCATTAATCGATAGTTTGGCAAATGAATAGCCTTCCATCTCAATAACAGCGCCATCCATGATGTCGCTCTTTTCTGTATAAGCATGGGTATTATCACCTGTCCAGCAGGTGACGGGGTTCTCATCGGAACCCACGACGACCCTCACATCATCTGGTATTACCCAGTGAGTTAGGTCGATCTTTTTGAAGATAGACTCCTCAAACGGAGTTCTATGCTTTGGGTAATCTGGAATAAACTGACGCATAATGTCAGTCGCATCCATATCCCGCTGTGCAGCTTGGTTGGGGATTACAAGTGTTCCCTTTCCGTATATGTGAGAACCGGCAGTCCCCACATTCACAATGGTATCAATACCGCACATTCGTAGCCACATGGCACAAAGCGCAGCATTTACCTTGCCTACACCGCAGATCCGGATATGAAATCCTAGATCATTCTCGATGTACTTTCGCTGTTCTTCAGTGAGCTTTGATAGCTCATCTTCACAGGCTATCACCAGTGCACGGTTGCTATGACCGACTGCTGATGATCTTGCCCAATTTACATTCTTCAAAACTAGTAGCATAGCTACAATCAAAATCAGTGTTTCCATTAACATAATCTTTCTAATAAAAAAAGAGGGCACTACAGTGTTATCTGTAATGCCCTCCTCATTCCATGAATACGAAATCCACCTTAAGCTGCTGGTGTCAATCAGCAGCAGTTTCTCTCGTTCTCAAGGATCCACGGATCCAAGATCCACCATAAGCTGTTGGTGCTAAGCAACAGCGGTTTCTCTCGAATCACTACCCTTCTATGATCTAGTTCGTTAACTAGATCGTTCTTTTACATCCCTCCCTTCCATGATACGATAGCGTGCAGTTGATCTACTGCGGCTAATAGTATCGCCTGAGATAGTTCAGTATGGTCGCCTCACCGGCGTAGGTATCCTGATCTCATGCAGGATGATCCTCATACTCGCAGACATACAATAATTCCCTTCTAGAAGTTGCGAACTTCTAGATCTGGATCGTCACAGAGTACGGGCGTTGGGGAGAGTGTTCTGCACTCTCCAATACCCGCAAGTTATCCTCTCAGATCGTATTGTATGTTGGCATCTAAAACAAATTATTTACCTAGGGTCATGGTATCCCGCCTCACAGACGGGGAGGGATTCGAACCCCCGAATTAACCATGACCGTGGTTAAATGAGACTTTGGTAATTTACTGGCACCGTAATCCGTTTCCAGATTCTCGAGCCCTCGTCTAGCTGTAGGAGTTGAAAACTCCTAAAGTCATTCGCTAGATGAAGGTGTGCCCCTCATACCACCAAGATTGTTGGGCATACGAAGTCGCTAAACCTCGTATCGATTCCCTCGAACCTATCTCAACCTAATATCTCATTCTAGGGTCCAGCTTAACTGGACTTACTCTTCACCACGCAGACACGCAATGGCTTCTGCCGGATTTTAACCGTGGATTG
>TARA_B100001113_G_C21123962_1_pt1 | contig 207718 bp, 235 predicted proteins | sample TARA_B100001113 | Tara Oceans TARA_B100001113 (sample SAMEA2622402) | marine metagenome | biome: marine biome (ENVO:00000447); feature: deep chlorophyll maximum layer (ENVO:xxxxxxxx); material: "saline water (ENVO:00002010), including plankton (ENVO:xxxxxxxx)" | depth 50 m | reverse complement strand
AACCAGTCAACGAACACTGTTTGGAATACCAGCTACTCTACCGGTAGCACAAAACAAACAAGTGCTTCTACTACAACGCAGTTTACTACTACGTTTAGTACTGTTACACAGGTTGCTACAAGTAGAAACACCAACACGGCATACCAGACTTCACGTGCAACCACTGGCTTCAGTGATGTAAGTGTAAGCTACTTGACCGAGGTGGAGACTTCAGTAACAACAACTGGTGAGAAGCTAACTACTTGGACAACGTCACACACGACAAGTTCTGAGCTGGTTAAGCAGACTGAAACTAGCTGGACCACTGACTACATTGGTGGTACCTCTTGGTCTACTTCACGCCTGACCAACCGAAACACTTCTAAGACTACCACTACGGCAGTTGACATGAGTGCGACGACAACTGTGGGTACATCTGCGACTGTAACAACATCGTGGGTAACTTCACATGAGACGGCGGTAGAAGGTAACGTGGAAACGGCAACATCGTGGAACACGTTACGTCAGACATCATGGCTGACATCCGCATCTACAGTGACAGTCTTCAGTACTGTTGTTGATGGTGTAACAAGAGAGACAATCACCTCTTGGACAACGGAGTTTACAACGACTGCGTCAACGTCCTTTAACACGGCTGCAACAACTCTGGTGGGAACTAATGCGACCACTACTACGAGTTACGCAACCAGCGTTGAGACCGCTGTGGATGGCTCAGTAGAGACGACGACAAATTGGACAACCAACAAGTCTACGACTACTAACTGGACAACTACGGATACAACTAGTTGGACAACTGGCGCTAACACTAGCGTCACTAAGACAACTGTGGGCAATACAGCTACTAGCTGGACTAGCTCGGTTGATACGTCGTACAACACTGGTGTGCTGACTGATACCCAATGGGCAACGAATTTCCATACTCGTTGGACAACGTCTACATCAACTGTGGTACAAACTGGTGCAACTGTTACGACCACTTGGTTAACTCAGGCTACCACAGCTGGACAAACCAACGTAGCGTTGCGTGAAACCAACACAGCTCAAATGGCTGAAGTGACCACAACTTGGTCTACAGAGACTACGGTTTCTGAGAACACAAGTCGAAGCACTGATGTTAGCTGGCAGACTGCGCACCCAAGTGACCCGACTACGTCGATTACTACAAGTGCGGCAATCACCACTGCGTGGGTTAACGAGCGTCAAACTTCCATTAGTACAAGCAGTAGCTACATGACAGCTATTGAATCTGCGTTCTTAACTGAACATACACAGCAGACTAACTGGTACACTAATGTGAACACTGACAAGCTTACTACAAGAACGTCCGAAGCGACGACCTCTGTAACCACGTCACGTGACACAAGCTGGAACGGTACGTAACCGTGTTACCTTGATTTAGGAGGGCTTCGGCCCTCCCTTATTTTTTTGTTTAGGCAAAAAAAATAAGGGAGTAACCACCCCCTATTTTTTAATAATCGTTTTGGTCGGGTGGAACCACCACCACTATATTGACGTCAACGGTATCCCACTCAAGGTAGTTCCAAATCTGATTGAGCCAAAAGGTTAGCTCCTGCAATTTGTGAACCACCCAATCATGGTCGGCATCTTTTGGTATATCAACGACTAGGTCTGAGGATATCACCATTAGATATTGCTTACGGTCATGGCGCACTACTACCGGTAGATAGTCTATGGAGTAGCATCTATTAGCTTCCACCCTTAGTTCAAGTGCAGACATATTCAAATCGTCAAGGGGAACCATTTTAATGTGTTTACCCAATCCTTCAGGTGCGTTGCCTACCATGTTCTTTGCATTATTAAAACTCATTGTCCTTTCCTTTCTCTTCAGTATTTTTCAGGGAAGTGGAACCCCTCAGTTCCCTCACCCTCTGGGTCTGGCCGCTCGTTACCCTCATGGTGGTAACGTAGTTGAGCCATGATATTATTGATAGAAACCCCCGTATCCTTATATGCCTCCCAAGCATTGGCGTATAAGGTAGTTCCTTCCGCTGTGGTGTATGCTATCTCACCACTTAACCGGCGAAGGTCCACAATGGCCGACCACTCTTTACGATTGCGTGCTATGGACTCCTGTGCAATTTCATCTTCCGAAGGAAGTAAATCATTACCAGTCGGATTGTTATCGTGACAATACCACTGCTCCCTAGGAACCTCCCCCTCAGCAAGAGTCTCGTGGCAACGATGCATGTTTTCAAACTCCTTATTGACATCAACTAACTCCGCCATACGTGTACGGAATGTTTCCAACTCAACACTATCTTCCACCTCAACAATGAACTTATCCATTTTCCAGTTTTCATTACCAGGGTCGCAAATTTCTTCATTAACGTATTTCGATACTCCTAGTTTTGCTAGTAGGGCAGGAACACGTTTACCATCGTCAAAACCTTCAGTTCTAAATGCAAAAGTTTTCATTATCTCTTCCTTTTATTTAAGATTAGTAACCTGTTACACCTGAATGATATATGTTTATTATTTACCGGCATAAGCAGGGAGCATCCGCCCCCCACTTAAATGTACATACAGGGCCCTACAAGCCATTCTAAGCGACGTTGTGTTTATAGACCATAAAAGTTACCAGTCTGTAACTAACGCAGCTTAGAGAGGACGTGAGTGTGTTAGTGTGCAGGTACTACTTCTTCCTTGGCTTTTGTTTCAATACCCAATAGTTCAATTAAGAAATAGTGATATACCCAACGCGAACCGGCCATGAAGATTATGGTCAAGGCAGCATTAACTAAAGTACTAATACCTGCCCATGTCATCCATACCCCTAACGCTGTTACCAGTACTAAAGATATAGAAGAAACACGTTCGGACAGTACCGCATAGTCACCATCCCCCTTGATTACCTGAGAATAGTTTTTAGCCCTTAAGGGTCGCACCAGAGTATTGGTTGCACCCAAAAAGAACATAGAGGCTACTAGTATAAACTCAGGATAGATATCCCGAGATGCAACCATGTATCCTGTTACACAAGTAATCTCAATGGCCACTATATAGGGGTAGCACTTCATGGGATTGCGAGTAATGTATTTACTAATACCTGGAATGAACAACAGTAATCCAAACAAGGTAGCGGAGTAATCACGCAAGATAATCCCCAACGTATCAAAGTGTTTGATTATTAGGGTTGCCGTTACCGCAATTAGAAATACGTTACACGCTGCAACAAGTAATTGGTACGTTAAGTACAGCTTACGTAACTTACTCAGGCTTTTCAGTTGCTTCAACATCACCCGTCTCCGTTAATTCTTCCGCCGGAGCATCTGGTACCACGCGACCGTAAAAAGCCAACATAGCGTTAACGCCTTTCACTGTTTCTTCATTACCGTTCTTACGGATGTGCTGAACTTGAGCATCGGTAAACTGACGACCAAAAGCTTCCAGTTTCCACGGCAGGTATTTCCACTGCTCGTTCTTTTTATCATCGGTGAACGTTTCAGCAATCAGGTCGTTAGGGTAGATAGTGCCCTTCCATACGACGCCCTTTTCAACAAAGTTCAAATCACCGCGACGCCATTGTTCGAAGATAATAGCTTCGTGTACCAGTGTCACTTCAGCCAGTGGGATATCGGAGTTGATGATAATCCAAGGCTTACCGTTTACCGTAGTAAAGAAAGTGGATACATCGTAGTCAATGATGGGGCGAAGTTCACGGCCTGCGATGGACTGATGGAAACGGGCAGACACTTGAACAATGTTTACCCCTTCAAGCATTTTCTTAGTACGGCTTGACAAGGTGTGCTTCACCTTACGAATGAATTCCGCATTGTTACACGCTTTAGCCATGGCACGGCGTTGCTCTTTAGAATAGACAGTCAGTGCACTGCGGCTATTTGGGTCTTCAAAGAAATTTTCAAATTTCATTATTGTTGTATCCTCTCTGGAAAAAATATATGTAGCGCGACATATAGTAAGGCGGGTAAGTAATTATAACCTACCCTTGGATTCATGCGTTGCAATTAACTCTGCAAAACTAATTGGTTTAAGGTCATGGTGGTCAATGGCAACATTAATAAAGCGGGGGTCATCGATGGGGACATCTGATTCACTGTGTAGGTGACCGTGTATGTTATACTTTCGTCCACGTAAATGGTCAGGGTGGATAGGCATATGGCTCCACCAACAGTTACGTCTGGAAAGATACGGAATGACTTCACAATAGTGCTCTACCAAATGATGCATTTTGATTTTCTTTTCGCAGCAATGGTTTCCTGGCACAACTGTTATCTTAGCGCAGTGGTGGTCACCCACCAACTTCTTCATTCGTCCTAGCCAATACAAGCTTTGACAAATGTCCCCTACCAGAATGACCGAGTCTTTTTTGTGGAGCATGGAGGCAAAGTTATCAAACACCACCTCATCATGTTCCTCCACTGAAGCAAAGCCTCTAAACTTGTAGTTGTTGTGTGCCCCTAAATGGAAGTCACTTCCCGTAATCAAACGCGCCATAGTTACACCATCACAACGTTGCCCATCTCAGCCAGCATTTTGGTCTCAGATACAATTGTATCTACCACACCAGTACACTCGACGTTATCCAGACAATCTTTACCCATGTACGCAAAGAACTGTTCAGTCAGGTCTCTTGCAATACCTTGTCCACGCATACGGGTTGCCGTATACAGATTAAATTGTGGTTTACCGTTTGGGGTATCCACAAGGATGGCAATGCCTTTATTAGGCTCCATCACAAAACTCACTACGCTAGGGTTGGTAGGGTTAACTAACGCTTCACGGTACTGGTTTAGCAAACTGTTATCTGAGACATTACCGGCGTCAAACATTCCATTACGAATCAGAAAATCGGCTAATAATCTTAAGGGTTCTTTTTTTACAATAATCATTTTTAATTCTCTATTAAAGGGTTCTATACTTAAAGTCCATAGTGTAAAAATAGTACAGACGGCAAAAATGGCTACTCCCACAAGGAGAGTAGCCTAAAAGGAAACAAATGAAGTCTTTTAACTCAATAAAAGGAAGTCAAGAACATGCAAACATCAAGCACACGAACTTCTGGACCCGACTCCGTCCGTAAGTGTTACAGGGTGTTACAGTTGATTAACATATAATAGGTAAAAACTGAAAAAGTTTTTTCTCTAAGGTTACGTGCTCTTTACCGTGGTCGCAGCATCACGCCAGATGAGCATCTGTCTCTTCAACTAGATACCTATTTCTTTCTTGGACTTCTTTGATTCTATCAGGGCAGGAATAGTGTTTAATAAGTATTTGTAAATTCTGATTCCCGTCTACGTCATCAAAGTAAGTCACACCTTCTATATCATCGTCAGCGTAGACTCCTTTTGAATTGAATTGCAAAGTTTGCATTTCTGAATAAAAGAATACCGACCCTAGGAACCTAGGGGGTATTATATTCAAGGTCATGCGGAAACAACTTTCCACTGAAGCCACCATCTTGTCAATATTATTGGGCTTAACGTTGGTCCTTGCGAGAACTGTCCGTAATCTTCTCACTACCCTCTCTGGAACGAGTTGGTCTTCAACTATGGGGGTGAGTCGGGAGATTATAGACCTGCAGAGTACGCGCATTAGGAAGTGGTTGATTCTTTCATCTTCCCAACACAAGCGCCCACGCACATTCATTATAACTGACTGACCACGGTCGAACATTAGTTCTGATAACGGATTGTCTTCGCAACTTGCCCAGTCATCTTCGCGAGGATTAATTCCTCGTCTGTTACCGGTATAGGCCATCTAGTTACCTCTGCTATTCTCTGGGTTAAAGTGGCTACGTTGTGTAGCTCTATATCTAAAGAGACTTGAGTATTTTTTATCATGAGGCATAAAAGGGGTTCGAAAGAACCCCTTGACTTTCTTGCAGGTTTTTAAAGTTTAAACAACTTTTTGGTAACCACATCCCCAACAGCACCGCCAAAGGTTTTCTTTGGCTCGGTAGCAACACCGAGTTGTGCATTGGCGCGGACGCGCTTATCTTCAGTACGGTCACCAAAGTAAGACCGGATAACCCAAATAGGGAAACCCAAGATAATACTCCATGACGTATAGTCAGGCAACAAAGCCTTTAGAGCAGTTAGCTCTGCGGCGGCCAGTGCCATATTCTTATCTGCTTCAAACATTGACATCGCTTTGTAGGCAATATATGCATTTGACCCAATTGCCACCAACAAACCAAGAAACACTAACACCACCATAGCGGCCACAGTTCTAGGACGTGTCTTACTACCATGTTTTTCAGCTTCGATGTGCGCCAATTGAATCTTGACGGTGTTGTCATCAATATGTCTACGGAAGTTTAACGCCGCAATCTCTTTCGCCACCTCACTCTCGATAATGCGAGCCTGCGTGTCTGGCGGGAGACCTTGGACTGCTTTTGCAACTTCTTCACCAGTTGCTTTCTGCGGGTCGAGTCGTTGGTCTGGTTCAACAAACTCATTTACTTTCTCAACTAATTTATTTCCGAGGGATGGGATGACAGCACTTAGTACTGCTTTTCCCACGGTCCCCAAGACGGCTAAAAGACTCATTCCAATATCCTCTGCGTATTGCATCTGAAAAAGCAATCTTCACTGCTTGATGCTCATGTAACAATTCATCGCCTAAATTGTTATAGCCAAGAGAAACTGACCATAGACCTTTCCCACTCTTAGTGAACATGTAACCGTAATTCACTAATGCCTCGTAGACGATATCAAGGTGAACGGTTGTAAAGCCATTAGAGCCAAAGTAAGTTACTTCGCCGTTCACTATAACAATAGCCAGCGGAGACATGCTGATGGTGGCCTCTGTAAGCGCTCTCTGCACGTCCTGATAGACTTCATCTTGAGAACCATGCGATGATACCTTTATACAGAAAGGATTCTTCTTAGCGACGTCTAGGAAGCGCTCGCGTACTTCTGACTGGTAGCCCTTACCCTTCTTTTCGATATTGTCACGTTCACGGTCACCGATGCGCATATCGGCAGTATCTACATCTAGGTCCACCAGGATAATAATGTCTGGCAGGTAAATTCCTTGGTGTAAGAAATCAAACAGTTGACGTTGTTCGACACTGTCGACTTGATAAGCTTCACTGCACATCAGACAACGGTCTGACACAATGTGTTTATCTTCCATCAGGGCAGGACCAATTAATTTTTCCTGCATGGAGTCTCGTGCTGCCGCTATTAATAATAACTGCTGCTTGAGTGTGAACTGGGTGTCGGATTCAAGGATACAGTGACGGATAGCATCCGCCTCAGGGGTACCGGAATACTCATGTACGAACACAATTTCTTTTGGTTGATTGTGCTCTAACCAATCTACGACGGCACGAGAGGCTGTGGACTTGCCACAGCCATCAATGCCTGATAAGGCGATATACATTATATTTCCTTTTTTAGGAATTGTAATTATGGGTGATGGTTTTTCAGTAGATTGGGTAAGCCTGTAAAAATTTCTCCAGCCTCATCTTTAATCCACCGCCATTCACAGTCACCTGTAACTACAATGTATCCGCCATGACGTAGGGAATACCCCCCACGAATGCAGAATGTACCATAGGGCAAACTACGGTCGGTGAAAGCATCGGTATAATCGATAGCCTTCCAATAGCACAATACATCCCCAACGTGATGCTGATTATATTCCAAGTAGCGTTCGATGCTACTGTAAAATGTTGCAACATCAGGTTGCGTAGGATGTACTGGTGGAGTTTCACCCCCACCAATAGGTAATCCCGTTTGTATATCGGCCGGAGCCAAATGCACCTTACTCATGCCCACTGGTGTCCTTATTATAGATTTTTATCAAAGAGTCTACGTATCTTCCAATACCCTACAGCTACAGCATCCGAAGCGTGCTCTGATAAATAGCTTAGCAGGATGTTTGTATCAGTATCGTAAACTACGTCTGGCAGCTTAGTAATCGCTTCCATTACTTCTTCTTTATCTTTGGACTTACCGTTAACCCCTACCGCCTTCTTGGCACTGGGTGGGTCAACGTGGTCGAAGTCAACTAAAACGTTGTACGCAATAGCTGCTCTTCGAATACCACTGACCGCCTCAACTAGCGCTGCATAACTTTGTGGAAAGCGTCCTAAGAAAGGAGCCTCGTGCACAATGGCATGTGGCTCCCAACGTAGGAAGAAATCCGTTAGGTAAGTTTCGTGGTAACACAGCTTAGCCTGCCGGAGTCCAAATTGAGAGATAACTTCCGGATACTTTTGCGAGCCAGCCACTGCATCGATTGTTTCAGCGTAGCGAATGTGGATTTGCTTGGTAATTAGATTTACATCCAATACTGCAATACCCAACTTATCTAACGCAGGGTCAATCGCGACCACTCGAAAGAAGTTATCTTCCATATTACCGCCTTAATTGACCTAGGTTAACTGCATTACCGGATGTGTTGTCCACAGCCAGAGGTTCAGATGCACCCAGGTCAATTTTCAAGTTAAAGCCATTGTTAGCAAAGGCCATTGGATACATACACTGCACGAACGTTGCAATCTGTACACCACGAGCTTCCAACATCTGGTAAGGATTACCTACCGCAGGCTGTACATCAATTGCATGGTCTTGCCCAGAGCAGATACCAATCTCAGACACCACTGCGTACGCTTCGTCATTATGGCGAATGCGACAGACCTGTTTGAGGTTCTCAGCATCTTGTGCCGTGAAGTTAATCTCAAACGTAGTGCTGACAGAGAGTTTCTCACCGCTTGCCGCTGTAACGCCTTCTGCAGGAATATCCACAGGTGTAGGGTTAAGGTCAGACTGAGCCGGTTGGAAAGCCATGGTATCGGTATTACCGTCCACCGTTACGTGATGTTCGTAACGGATAGGTTGACTACCAGTTGACACACGCTTCAGGTAATAACAGTAGTACTCGACCCCAGCAAAGGTTTCCACTGTACGCAGTGCGTATGCGTTACGCTCTACGTTAGTCAGGTCATTGTCCAACTCACGCATAACGAAAGGCAGGTGCTTAAACAACGCTGCGTCACGTGCGCGGTGTGGACGCGCCTTAGTCAAAGCCTGGCCATCGGCCCCACTGTAGTTCTGGTGACCACCACGCCCAATGGTGTAATAACCAAGGGTAGGGTTAGAGTCCGGGTTATCAGTTGCCAACACATTGAACTTTTCGTTCAGTGTGGAGAACTGTTGAATTACATGGTCAGCATTGTTGAGCAATGCCGTCTGTAAGCCGTTACCGTAAATGGTACGTTTAGTTGCTAAGCTCATTATAGCTCCTCTAAATTACTGATACGAATTGGAGCACTGCCCCCACTCGTTATTTGATTACTTTGTTCTGCTACGGTGTAGTCCAAACCAGTATCCATTGAAACACGTGATTGAATCTGGTCATTATAGGCAATGTCAATCATACGTAGCGGGTCATCGGCGTGAAGGTGATGACGGATAATTCCTACTGGTTCAATCCTATCTAAAGTAGGGTCCATAGTAATTTTTGAATAGGACTTACTGCGGATATTTCCACCTCTGATAGTCGGCCAGTCAGTGCGACGTAACTCAACTTCGTTAGTAGTTTGGATGAACTGTAGGTCATAGCTACATAAACGCTTCATGGCTGCAAGCATTGCTGTTTGCAAATCACGTAACGATTGTCCTGCATTGACATCTTGTCCGGTAGCGGCCGCTAAGATTTCATTTGCCATGATTTCAGCATCACCAGCCGATAACGTATCTAGGGCTAAGCCGTTCTCTATCATCCATTCAGAGATGTCAGGAACGTTAAAAGTAGCACGGTAGTCGCGGAAGCAATAATCAATTGCCTTGCCATACTCACCATATACGTTAAAGTCTTCTATCATCCCAAGTAAATCACGATGGTAGATGACGGCACCCATGATGTTTTCACATGCATTGTAGAAATCTTCAGTGTTGGTATACAACTCCAGATTAGGCATGACCGATTTAATCGCCGCTACCTCACCCTCATCTACTAGGCTCGCGTCAAGCATACGCATGATGTCTGTCCATATATAGGCTTCAGTACGAACCGTGCGTTCACAATGGATATCGGGCATAGAAGTTAACGTTACCCCATGGGCTTTGTTGTAGCAGTAAAAATACGCAACAACTGCATCCTTTGAACTCAACCGCATGGTGTTGTTCGTATACGGATTGGAGACGTTAATATAAGTAGCGTACCGCCCACTGGCTGCCCACTCAATCCAATGATTGAGTAGTGTATCACCAAGGGTCACCGGTAACGACCCTGACAGGTCTACCGCTTCTGATTCTAAAACCTTAGTGGGTAATGAATCTGTTGCTGAATCCTCGATGCCCGTTGTAATTTTGTCCTTGTCTTTAAAGCGGTGACCTGGGTTCCATAGCCCAAGCGGCTCTTCCAAAGCCAAGACATCTTCAACGGTGCGTTCTATTTCTTCAGCAAATTTGTTATTCAGCGGTGTACGACGAATCCGAGGTTTAGGTTTGTTATTGCCGGACATAATTTCGCCAACGACGTGTTCGATGCGATGTCCATAAATACTAAGCCCTCGCTCAGTCAGGAAGTTCTGAATCAATTCTGCGAACACTTCACCTTTACCAACGTTCGCTTCTAAATAGCGAATATTGCGATACAGCCAATGGGCTTGTTTGTGGGTGAGGTATTCACGGAAGTCATCCATAGCGGAATGGCTAGCAAGATAACTCCAAATATGGTAGCTGTGTACCATTTCAGTATGACAGTTCGCCAGTCTTATGTTTAAGACACGTGCGGGCATATTTAAATAAAGTATGCCTAAAAAGCTTGCCGTATAGAAATCGTCGGTCAAACTGTAGCCGTCGACGAAGTATCGAAAAGCAAACCCTTTAACCCACTCCTGAAGTTCAGAAATGAGATTTGTTTCTTGGCTTTCAAGAAGACTGCTATCCCATGTAAGGATGGTGTGGTCGTCAGCATCAACTGCCTTGTCAATGTCGACAGGGTTAATAATGCCACGAATCAACTCTTCCTGTTCTGGGTAACGAGCAACCAACTCTTCGTAATAAGTACTCTGCAAGGTGTACTCTTTACGAGTGGTCTTATGTAGCTCCAAGGTTGATTTATTAAATTCAATTACTTCAAGAGTGTCTAGCGATGTGACGAACATAGTATCGTCGGTGGCATGATATTCACCCGCTAAATTCAAAAAGTACTTCCATTTATGAGTCTCGGTCTCAGGGTTGTATCCCATCGAAGACAGATGTGCATTAATGGCCTCTGCAGTCTTCTGTGATTTAATAACCATAGACTTGCAGAGCTTTACAGTATCCTCTCTAAAAATAGAGAAATAGTTATTATTACTCACAGGTCCTCCGTTTAATAAGAAGGAGTATAGGATGTCTGATATAGATAAAGACGCCGTTCTCAAAAGATATGACCCGAACAAGTCCCGTTTTGATGAATCTACTTTACGTAAGAAATTAGTAGGTGCAGCGAATCAAGCGGAAGGCCGTGCCGTTGACAAACCGGGTTATAAAGTAGACAAAGCGTCAACTCAGCGTATTGTCGATGAGACGGCTGAACACATTACGGATGCTAAGTCAGTATTCGAAGTTTTGCCAGATACCAAATTGGCAATGGACATTCTGGTGTCCTGCATCATGTCCCCTAACGACATGATTTCTAATGAGCTGTTGTTCCGTATGCGTGACAACACCAGCGACGATGAATTAAACGGTGCGTTACTTCAGGTAGTGAAAGAGTATTTCACAGAAGAACTTGACTTGGCTAAGATGTGTGTTCCTGCATTGGAAGATATGTTGTTCAAGACAGGGAGCTACCCGGTTATTGCTGTGCCGCGCTCAGGTATAGATGCCATCATCAATGGTGACTCGGTGTCTACCGAGGCATTGGCTGAAGAATTCACCGATGACATGACCATTAAGAACATTGGCTATCTTTCGCCGTTAGGTGGGGCTGGTGATAAAGAAGGTGATAAAGTAACTACCTCTTTAGAATCATGGGCATCTGATTTAAGTCAGAACCGCGACCCCATTAAGGTTGGTGAGTTTTTGACTCTGGTCGATAACCCAACTGTATTGAAGCAGCCGCTGCTTCAAGAACGTATTCGTGAAGAACGTAGCCGTAACCTTTTGGATACGATGAACTTCCTTCATAGCCAAAAAGTCTCGGTAGAAGATGCCAATGGGGACAAAAAGGAAGAGCAGGTTGTTCTGTATAATAAACGGAAATTTAAGACTACTCCGTTTATGGAACTGATGGACTGTAAAGAAGTTGGTAATGAAGAGCCTATCTTCTTCCATCCGCCTTCAGAATCAATCATCCCCATTAACGTTCCTGGCGATGTAACCCGCAAGGTTGGCTACTTTGTGGTCTTGGATGGGACAGGTAACCCGGTAAGCATTGCATCTAGCAAGAAGCACTGGGACCGTTTAAAGAGTCAGTCCATCGACAATGGCAATAGCAGCGAGATTAATCGCATCAGGGAACAACTGTTTGGTCAAGATGAACACAAGGACATTAAGACCGTCAGAGAGCTCCACAAGGCTTATGTGACGCACTTAGAGCGTAAGCTACACACTTCCCTTCGTAACGGTATTCATGGCGATGAGGTTGAGGTGGAGTTCAATGGCGACGCAGAAATGCTGATGCTGTCCCGTGCCCTTGGACGCATGAAGACCCAGCTTCTTTATATCCCTAAAGAACTGATGGTTTACATGGCTTTTGACTATAACGAGTTGGGTGTGGGTAAATCATTGCTGGAGTCAACGAAGATTATTTCTTCAATGCGTGCAATGTTATTGCTGGCAAATACTCAAGCAGGTATGCGTAACTCAACCCCCGGTACATTACTGGATATCGAGTTAGACCCGCTGGATAAAGACCCAGACTCCACCATTGAGAAAATCCTTGCGTTGCGTGAACAGGCCAACATGGGTTCTTATCCGTTAGGTAACATGGACCTGACCAACATTGCTAACTCTATCAATCGTTCTAATATTCAGGTCACGGTATCAAACCACCCTGCGTATCCACAAACGAAGGTAAAGAGTGAAGACGTCGCCCGTTCAGTGTCCAAAGTTGACACCGAATTGGAAGATGGATTACGTGAACGTCACCATCAGGGCTGGGGTGTTACTCCAGAGATGATTGACGCTACTCGTGAAACTGACTTTGCAGCCAACGTCATTATGTCTAACAAGTTGTTTGTAAAACGTGTATGTTCGTATCAGTCTGTGTTTACCGACTACTTAACTGACATTGCCCGTTTGTTCACACGACTGTCTCCAAAGATACAATCTACTCTTATTGAAAAGGTTCAAGAAGACAAGATTAAAGTTGAAGGGGATATTGGTGAAGCCATCAACGAGTTCTTGGATAACTTTGAAGTACAGCTACCTTCTCCTGATTCATCTAAAGTCATGACGCAGATGGAAGAACTACAGCAGTACATCAGTATTCTTGATATGGCGATGGAGGCATACTTCTCGCAAGACATCATGGATATGGTGGTTGACTCTGACTTGGATGATTCAATCCTGTCTACCCAATCTGCAATTCGTGCTTACTTTATTCGTAACTGGATGCGTAATAATAACGTACTGCCAGAAATCGAAGCTTTGTTTGTGGAAGATAATGGGGAATCAATCCTCGACCAACATACGGAGTTTGTAACTGGTATTCTGAAAATGATGTCTGAGAAGATGTTGAAGACGACCAAGGTAGGACGTAAGCATGAGCGCGACGCGGAGAAGGCTATCACTAAGGAAGAAGAAGAAATCGCTAAGAAGGAAGAAGAGGAACGTCGCGCTGAAGAGCAACGACTTGCCGACGAGCAAGGCGGAGACGATGACTTGACCGATGAAACCGGTGGGGATGACTTAACTGGTGGTGAGGATGAAACCGCACCTACCGATGACAGCACTGACCTAACTGGTGACGGTACAGATACTACCAATACACCTGAAGATGATGGGGTACCCCCTGAAGACGACGGTACCGGTGGTTTCGATTTCCCTTAGTAGGTAATTCTATTAAGTCGGCATAAACAGGGGTTCCCGAAGGAACCCCTACTTATGTCGTTCAGCATCCACCAAGCAAATACCCAGAAGGTAGGCGATTAGTAAATGAGGATAACACCTTTATCTGTACGGACACGACCGGCAGGCACGTTAGGCTTGCTAGAGCGTTCCATAGCAAATGAATGGAAGCCACCAGCACTAAGTGCTTTAACGTTAGATACGTTACGGGTACCGTCTTCATTCAACAGGAAGTTTGTGATGCCCGAGGTAAGACCCGGCCACATTTGGTCAACGTAGGCTGTATCAACCTCGCCATCCGCTTTCATGGGTAGGTTAGTATCGGCGTTAATTTCGCCTAACTTCGCTACGATTTCTTCAAGTAACATTACGTTTACTCCAGATTGTGCATAAGGGCAGTTTCAGAAAAAAAGAAGTCACGAGTCAGCGTGACCTTGAGCGTTCAGGACTAGCATAATATAGGATAAAAAGGTACACTTTTAATAGCACTAAAAAGGCAGGGTCCAACTACACTATATAGGTAAATTAAGACAAAAAAATAAAGGGGTGTAACCCCCTTTATTTATTCTGTTACTGAACCTTACACTTTAGTAAATGTGTAGGTCTTAGCAACAGGTACCAGCTTCGCAACATTGTAAACAACGCCATCTGCAAGACGCAGTTGGAAGTTACTGATGTTGGTCTTAACCAGACGCTCGAAGATTGCCAACACTGCTTCATGCAATTCGGCATGTGCAGTATCTTGTACGTAGAACATATCATCACTCTTAGCAGTAATGTTAAGTTCCGCCAGTGTGTACGGCAGTGTTAGCGTATAACGCTCACGTTCCAGAAGAACTAACGAATCAGTCTTCTTAGGAATCCCGTCACCCAACGCCTTCAACGCATCTTCACGCACAGAGTCTGGAACAACGCGAATGTTGTTTGCCATGATATAGCTTAATTCAGACAACCACATTGCAGCCAGCTTTTCAGAACGGTTTGCTTTCAGATAGTCGTATACTTCTACAACATCATCAAAGTCTTCGATTTGCATTTCCGCATCCAGCTTTGCTTTCAGGGTAAAGTTCACATCTTTTAGGATGTTTACTGATACCGCCAATTGCATTGGACGTGGTAATGTTTCCAACTCATCGATGTACGCCGTTAGATTCTCAGAGGTATGTGCTACCATACGAGAGAACACAGTACGGTCAAAGTCTTCTGGTACAACAAATGGAACAACTACTTTGTCATACACTTCGATAGACTTATCTGTGTCGGTGTACGTCTGCGCTTTGATGCTTGCAGCTACATACTCACTGGTTTCCAGCGACGAGTACGTGGCTTTGGTTACATCGACCGTTACACCGTGCTTAGTTACCATACCTTCGTCAGCGACGCGTTGAATAGGTTTAGCTAAATTAGCCGCCTGTACATGGTGCTTCGGATTGGCTGGTGTAACCGGGCCGTGCAAAATATGCTTCATGTAATCCATGTCTGCATCTCCTTCTGTTATTGGAGCGATTTTAGAAACCAACTTCTCAAGTTCGTAGTCGGCGTAAATGTAATCTACAAGAATGGTGCTGCCACCATACGCCAGCTTCTCAGCTAACGCGTTCTCACCAGAGAGTGATTCTACAGGTAGCTCGGTTTGACCGTGCGGTTGAACCAGGATGTTATTGTGTTGCCCAGTTAAGATGCTTGCCATTGGCAAACGCTCACCGTATACACCTTCAGCCATTGCCCGCAGTACCGGACAACCTATATCACTCACCGCTGGACCTACGTTAGTTGATGAGGTTAACGCATCGGTTATATTTACGTCGTGTGACATAGCTGAACTCCCTGATTTATTGTTTGCAGTATCTAATACATCTAATGGACTCTCGTCTTGTTGATTACTAACCTTCCACTCATCTTGAGGCAGCAGCTCTTCCAGAGGAGACTTACCTACAGTCTTCTGTGTTTCTGCCGCCAGTTGTTGAGTAGACTTACCTGTCCAACCACCCGATTGGTTAGTGGCACCGCGAGGACTCCAGTCAGTATCCGACTTTTCCTCTACGTCACCTTTACCAATAACTGTTGAACGTTCTAACGCAGTGTTAAGCGTACGAATACCAGCCTGATTAACCGTTGGCGCTGCTTTTCTATCATTGCTGAAGAAACCAGAACGATTAGTCCCGCTAACATGTTGTTGTTGCTGTCCCCAAGTAGAACCGCTTTGGTTACCTGAGTAAGCCGCCCGCTTTTGTTGCCACGCATTACCTTGTTGGCCGAAACTAGATTGCTGTGGTTGACTATTGCCCCAACCACCACTGTTTCCAAATCCACCGCCTTGCTGGAAGCCACGGCTAGCACCAAAGTTATTACCACCGCCAATTAACTGCTGCGCACGCTGTGCCCATTCCTGAGCACGTTGTTGCATTTGAGGTGGTAGGTACTGCGAAGCAAACTGAACGTTTTCACTCCAACGCATTGCTGCGTCCATTTCCAACATTGGTAATACCAAGTCTTCTTGCATCCGATTAACGGCAACGTTGCGCTGTTGAGCCTGTTGACATGAACGTGCAACCAGACGTGCGTAATCACCGTTTTGGAAGTTGTTGTTACTCAGTATATTCCATGAAGGAATGAAGTAAGGGTCTTCTAAGACCACGTTTTGTAGTACCCAACGCGTCATCCAATATAGACCTGTAAACAACTCTGGGTTATCTACCTGTACTGAGGATGGTGGCGTGATGGGGGAGCCGTAATCCGGCTCACTGTTCAATGCACTTTGCTGATTTGTAATCTGCGTGTACATTTGGGTATTCTGATTACCTTGATTAAACATCGGCGTTTCCTTTTATTTTATCAGAAAGAGTTTCATTTGTTTCGTTAGTCGCGTTGAACGACCTTTTCCATTTCGCGCAGAACTGGTTCATGGCGAGCTGGGATTTTGATTACATCAGTTGCATCTAGTTCGATGTACGGGTTAATACAATCACGTCCAGTCGGGTTGGACTTAGGTTGATTGAGGTAACTCGCGACAGCCATCTGACTTGAGTGCAGGACCAATTGCGGGTCGTACTCTGTAGTATCCGAACTGTATCCATCATTAGCTTTGGTTTGCTGAACGATGTTACTGGTTATCTTCAAGAACATGTTGTCGCCGGAGATTTGATGCGTAGCTGTTTCGCCATGCTTCTCCCCGTTAATCTTAAAGATTGCATCGTACTTCAACGTTTTACTCAACGTATCGTTGATTGAGTCGAATGTTAACGTACGTTTGTCGGGTGCTAGTTTGTACATCGCCATAAAGATGCTGTACGTAATATCAAACAGCAGGTAACTAAGAATGATTAGGTTCTTGTTAAACATACTGGAGATACCAAGCAAAGCAGTCGAGTCGTCTACATTACCACGGCGTGAACGCATCAGTGCGCCCATGTTAGAGATAATGTAGTGGAACAACTCCCATACGTTCGACACGTGTATATCCGCGCGTCGGAAGCGTTGGATAGATAGTTCATCCACGTACTCTGACAACGAGGCCATGTGAACATCCATCTCATTTGCAAGTTTACCTTCAGAGCGCTGGTTCTTGATAATACGACCAAGAGCTAAACGCCACATACGTGCATCATCCAATTCCTCTAACACCACTTCCGCTGGAAGGTGGTCAGCAACGTAGAAGAACGAAGCAATGTAATCACGTACAACTTCGCTAAAGTCTGACTTGCGAATGACAAGACGGATTGTACAATTCTCGTAAGTCTGAGAACGACGAGCGCCTTTAGGTCGCGTACCCTGGAATGAGTGTAGCGATGAGAATATGTACCATTTATCCTCCGGATACATCTTGTTGTTAATTTCATCAGGGGTACCGGCAATAACATCAATTCCACAGAACTGACGCATTGTTTCGGTAAACCCGAACTGGGCGAACATATAGTGAATAATCGAGACGTCGCATTTTACTGCATTAGGACCTTTGGCCTTATCGTCACCGTTATTATATATGCGTGAAGTTACGACGGCTCCATGGTTTTGCATAACACCGTTTACCATGAAACTGTGGCTTGCACGTTCAAAGTTTAATTTCGCACGGGTCAGTGGTATGAACAACCCACTTTCCTCAATTGAGATGGCTTTGTCGGCAATAACTGGACTCACGAAGTAACGAGTACCTTTAATACGTATACTTCCACCTGGGCCTACGGCTGGCAGAAACATGTACTTAGGCGGGAGTGGTCTAGGACCCGTTCCGTCGTTATACGAGAACAGAAATTTGACAAGGTATACATCAGACTCAGATAACTCAATCTGATGACGGCCATAACGTTTGCGCGTAAGTTCGTTAAACTCTTCACGAGGTGTACAACGCACGACATCTTCAAAAACCAATCCTTGGGGAAAGGATTTGCTGGCACACTTCATCACGCCCTTGATGTAGGACATTGATTCTTTAAGGTGTTCAACGGCGAGACCTCTGCAAACCCGTTCATTGAACTTAGGAAGTTCTGCGTGTATCGCATCGAAAAGATTATTATCCACCTTAAATCTCCTGTTATTTTTTAATAATTCAGTATGGATATTTATTACATAAACAACCACTCTATTATAAAAGAGTGTAGTGTAATATTTAACTTATTTGAATGCTTTCCAAAGACCAACACCAATGGTTACCACGCTTGCGACGTATTTCAACCAAGTACTGGTATCTTCTCTGGCATCACTTCTTTTCGCGCTGGCTTCTTTGATTTCAGCAAGCTTCAAATCCAACTCCTTCTTCTCTTTAGCAGAATCCAGAGACTGCATTTGTAGTTTTTGTTCTAACGCCTCCTTCTCCTGACGTAGTTTAGTTCTCTCGTCATCAAACTTGTCATGCAATTCTGATAACGCCCGTTTCTCATTCTCCAATGCATCCAACTCCATCTGACCGATGATGTTTTGACTGGTTGCATTATCTGCCTCAGTAGCCGTCTTAAAGATAGGTATCTCGTGCCAAAATTTAGTCACCCCTAACTCTTTATCCGTTACCGGTACTGGTACTATCGGTCTGTCCCCATCTCTAACGAAGCGATAAACGCCTGTAGGGAGCTGATGGTTTCTTACCAGAGGCAGTGTTCGTGTTCTATTACAAATACGAACGTAGTAGTTCTGAGGTCGTTCTCCTTCGTTCCAATTTACAAAAGCTCCAAACGTAATACCCTTACCATAACTGCGACCTTCAATCTTAGCAATGGCATCTGGATGGTATGGAGCATCCAAGTAGTTAGTAATTTTAGTGATAAACAAATTCAATTCTGAAATGTACAACGTGTCTTCGTTGGCGAATTCTGAACTGTAAATCACCGATTCCCAATCGCAGAGTTTTTGGCTCTGCACCCCACCAGTATCTCTCCACCCTTCAGTAATTGCTCTTGCGAACATTCTTTCCGATATTAAGGAAGGAATATCTTCAGGGGTTGTTTTACTTGCCACCGTAACGCTATTAGCTGCAGTGTATCTACAGGCAATAGTAAATGTGCCAGTTATATTTGTTGCATCGTAGGGAATCCTCCAGTACATTCCTTTTGAATCAAATATAACCACGTCATAGCCCAAGCCATTGAAATACTTTGTCCGCTCCTCAAGCGAGCACGGACGCTGTCCAAGCGAATTAGAAAAGTATCCCTTAGCGGAAGCCTCTTCATTGGACAGTACTCTAACTGCGCCAGTCATGGCCGCATTTTCGGTTACAGTGGGACAAGCGTCATTGTGCGGGATATACTCCTGCGCCAATTCTACTTGCGGTGCTGATTGGGGTATCGTCTTACTAACAGTAGGTTGTTTCCACCATGGCGGACTCGTGGTCACCGTAGTAGAGCGATGCATACTGCCCCCTTTATTTTAACAGTGGTTGTCGTAGCACGATAATAATATATCTTTGAAAATATTTTGATAAGACGGCATAAGTGGGAGGCTACAGCCTCCCTTCATTTATATCTCTGGTGAAATACGAGCAACTGTTTTACCGTGGTCGTTAATAAAGTAGGCATTGCCTTCCATACTAAACCCCATCCAGTTGGCACCGTCCCCAACGGTATCTATCATTACTCTCTTAATGGGACGGTCGGTTAGTTCGGTATCCACCACAACCTTAGCTCGCTTACATTCAACAAGCTCAAAGGTTTTTTTCATATCAGAATCGGAGCCTTCGAGGCTATCCATTAATTTAACAAACACAGTAGTTATCCTAGTAGTAGTATTAGTAGTACCACATTGGTACATAAATAGTGTTGGGTATGTAAAATATCTAGACGGCATAAACAGGAGAGCCGAAGCCCTCCTGTCTACTTAGTAGCGAACTACCGATTAGCTAACTTTCTGAGAAAGAACTTTATCCAAGTTCTTAACAGTGATTTTAGCCATTACCGGAAGCAGGCCGATGTGACGGTTACGAGTTTGTACAGTAGTAACCTTGGCAGTAGAACCACCGCGAGATACTTGTGCACTTGAAACCATTTCTGGAATCCAACCGTGCGCACCGAAGCTCAACGGGTCAGCTTCGCCGTTAGTTCCTTCACGACCGAACGTCAGGTAGATAGTACCAGACATACGCTTGTCAGGAGAAGTAACAACTTTATGGTCCATGCCAATAGAAGCAGTACGCTCATCACCAGATACCAGGATGTGACGCTGAAGTACAGAGTCAGTTGCGATGATAAGACGAGGCTTAGTTTCGCGGCCGTTGGTGATTGTTTCCAGAGCAGTCTGGTAGTTACTGTCCTGAGCCATTGGGTAAGCAAGGCTGCGGATAGCGTTAACCAGAGTATCAGAAACGTCAGCTGCCTTCTCGTGAGACTTGGTAGAGTTGATGACTTGCGCCATATCAATCTCAAGCTCAGCGTAGTAAGGGTTAACCAAGTGACGACCAGCACCTTCGATTTCAGGAAGAGGCATGTCACCTTGTACAGCTTCAGCGTAAGACTTCAGCATGTCAGCACGTGCAATCAGTTTGCTAACAGCTTCGTTCGCATTACGCGTACGAGAGATAGCAGTGATTGTTTTCAGGTCAGACGCGTTGCGACGCTCAGAATCGTTGATTGGAGCCTTAGCAGTGATTGGCGCATTGAAGCCAATTGAGTAACGCTCAACTTTACCAGTGTGGCTACCCAGGATACCACGGTGACGCAGGTTAGCGTTTGAGTGATATGCTTCCAGAGTGTAACCAACCAGTTCAAACGACAGGTTGTCAACAAGTGCTTTACCAGCACCGCTGTTTACAGCGATTTGAGTACCGTCAGCAGCGTACAGGCCAGATACAGATGGAGCTGGGTTGTAAAGCTTAAGCTCACCAGTTTCCAGGTCAAGTGTACCAGACATTTGCAGGCTTACGTTCAACTTCTGGTCGTTCAGAGAAGCAAGAGCTTCTGCAGCAGCACCAGCGATGTCTTGACGACCGCTAGTCATCACAACAGTGTCAGTTGAGAACTGGATGCTCATTTCACGCTCAGACTTACCTTCAGGCGACTTGAAGAAGCTTGAACGAGGCAGGTTCTTAACGTTGATGGCAACGACAGATGTCTTAGTAGCAGCTGCGTCACTGATTTGAACGTAGATGGTATCCAGACCGGCATTGCTGTCGATGCTGTCTTCATCAGTCAGTTCCTGACCGTTGTTCAGAGGAGAAGAAGAGCTAACCGCTAACAGGTCAACTGCAACACCTGGCTTCAGAGGAGCAGTAGTGATTTCCGCACCGTCAACAACGATAGTTTGCTTACCAACAACAGCGTCGTCAGCAAAGAATTTCGCATTTGAACCGTCGGCAAGAACGATTGGGTAAATACGAGTAGTGTCAGACTCAAGGATAGTGTGGTCAACCACAGCGTCCAGAACCTTCTTCTTGTTGAAGTCGCTAACGTCACCAGAAGTAGCACGGCGAACTTCGCGGTGAACAACTGTTTGTTCGATAGTTACATCCAGACCACCGGTTTCTGCAGTAAGAACGATAGTTGGGAAAAGAGTTTCGCCAAATTCGTCTTGTTGCGCTGATTCCAGGTTGAACGCCAGAGAGTAATGCTGGTAGTTACCGATTGCATTCTGGTCGAAAGCTTCCATTGCTGGAACGCCTTGTGCGTCAGGAATAACAGTAACGTTGTCACCGGCAGTAACAGTAGCGCGAGTTGCCGCTGAATGGTAATCTTCAGGATTACCCAGACCCATCGCGATGATAGATGCTGCTTCAAGGCCAACGCCATCTTGGTCAACTTCAATGTTCGCCGCTTCCAAAGAAGCGATGATGCTGTTGCGTACATCGCCAAAGCTTGCTTCGTGGCGAGACAGGGCTTGTGGGTCCAAAGACTCAATAGACACTGTTACCGCTTCGGCATTACCAGGACGGATAAAGTCATCGCCTTGAGCGGTGATGTCAGATTTTAGTTGAGTAGCGATTTGTGCTACGCCAACCATATTGCTTTTCGAAGAATTAAAACGAGACATTCTCTTCTCTTCCTTATAAATACGTATTTTTAAAGAAACTCCCTAAGGAGTGACAACCACACATACTATAGTTAAAAGTTCTACTAAACTTTTTCTACAAAACGTTTGAATGAATTTAACTTAGCGACCTGTTCGTATCCCATTTGTCCCTGTAGGACTTCCAGGAAAGATTTTAGCGACGCGGTAGTATAACCGGCCGACACACACGGTTTAACTATTACTGCAGCCACGTCTGGTTGAAGCATAGTCGTTTCATAGTTATGTAAATTAAAGGCACGAGTTTCTACATCACCCATGTTTAATACATCCCCATATATAAGAAGGTCGTTTGGTTTGTCACCTTCAGGGAAACACTGTGCTTGCAGCAACTCTAGTTCACCTGCCGCAAACAAGCTATATAACTTGTCGCAGAAGAGATACTCTTCAAAGTCGCTTTTGATAGCCGCGTAATCCGATACCAAATGATTTTCTTCTGGACTGTTTGCCTTTAGAAGAAAAAATAAATCTTCCTTAGTTAATATAGAAGACAACCGTTCAGTATCTAATAACACGGTTAAGGGTAAGTTGTTAGCCTCGAGTTTACGTCTCAGCCAAGCAGGTACAATCAATACTTGCATGTCAGTATCCTTAATCGTCTGTTAATGAATAGAATTTTTTAAGAGAATAGCCAATGGACCACAAACTAGTTCTAGTCGACTCGATTACTCTTTTATACCGCGAAGCTGAGTATGAAGGTGCAGGAGTCGACAACACCTCTCTAGTACGCTCAGTAGCGGATAAGATTAAGGTGTCGGAATCGGTGTCCGAAGTTGCTAGCGGACGAGATTCAATTGTAGCTTTAAAAGCTACAGTGTTCTGGATGTTAGAACAGGGCACAGCTGCAGCATTCAATCGCGATGACTTGCTTCAAAGAATTAGAGTAAATGTAGCGGATGAAACCTATCTGGTTGACGCACTAGAAGCAAGTTTAGCCCCACTTAAAAGTCAAGATGAAGTCATCGATGCCATTCAGCGGGCAGAAACCAAATTACGCGTTGAGCTAAATAAAGAACAGGTAAAAGAAATCATTAAGCAGGCGTACATGGATACGCACTTTAATGACGGGTCAATTAACTGGCCAAGTCTACCTGAAAACATATCCGCTAAACTGGAACCTTTTGCCGAATCAATGTCAGGTAAGAAAATCCATGATGAGATGGTATCTGAAATTGACTTGGGTAATCTTACCTCAGTAGCTGATGCATTAATGAAAGCGCGTACTACCAACTCTTCCGAAGGAGTTATGCGTTTAGGTTGGCAGGGCTTTAACCAAATGCTAGGTCAGGTAGGCGGTCTTCGTCGTGGTGACGAAGTCTGTATCGGTGCACTGCAACACAATTTTAAATCTGGTATGTTACTACACCTACCCCGTCAGGTAGCAATGTACAACATCCCTTACATGCTGGACAAAACAAAGAAACCATTAATTCTTCACATCTCTCTTGAGAACGCTGCTGAAGATAACATGATGATTCTTTACAAGTGGCTTAAAGAAAACGAGACCCTTGAAGATTTCGATACTCGTGACCCCAACATTGATTTGGATGAGGCGGCCAGATACGTTCACGAGAAATTGACGGTAAACGGTTATCACTTTAAGTTCCTTCGTTTTGACCCTTCAAACTTTACGTATTCTAAGTTTGTATCGCTACTGCGTGATTACGAACGTGAATATGAAATTCACCTGTGTTCTTTGGACTATCTTAACATGATGTCTAAAGATGGCTGCGTAGGCGGTACGGACTCTGCGTTAATCCGTGACCTGTTCCGTCGTATGCGAAACTATACTAACCCTCGCGGCATTACGTTATTGACTGCACATCAGTTATCATCGGATGCTAAACAGTTATTGAGAAATGGCTGTGAGAACTTTGTTAAGGAAGTAGCTAACAAAGGTTATTGGGCAGACTCCAAACAGATTGACCAAGAACTTGACTTAGAAATTATCATTAACTTAGAACGTCCAGGGGATGGTTCAACATTCTTAACTGCACACCGTGGTAAGCACCGTATGCCGTTCATTACCCCAGAGAAAGATTTATACACCGTGTATAAGTTTGCTGAAGTTGGGGCAATACCGGACGACGTACTGGGCGAAAGCGCTGCGCTTAAGAAAGTTGGAATGGGACCAATCGGTTCTGACGATGATGCATTCTGGGAGTAGGGTTAACACCCCTACTCTAGTTTGTCTATGTTATGACTAAATTTGTTTTTGTCTGTGGTAACTAGGAGTAAATGATGACTGCTGCTGTAGAAAAGAAGACTTGCATTCAGTGTAAGAAAACCAAAAGCGAAAAGCAATTCCGTGTTAAATCGGGAGAGCGTCGCGATGTTTGTAAGAACTGCGAACGTAAAAACGTAATCGAAGTTCAAACCCGTAAACTGCGTAAAGAGTATGGTACTGCCGTTGCCCACATTGAAGGTGACCTGAAACACTGCCGTGCTTGTGACGTTGTGCACCCAATCGATGATTTCCGTAAGAACAACACTGCCGATGGGCGTTACAGTAAATGTGGTGCTTGTGATGTAGCTGGTAAGCCTTTGATGACCAACGCTGAGTTGGCTGAACATCGTAAGGCCACTGTAGATATCCATGCTGAGGATATTACTAAAAGTGATACCGTTGTTACTGAAGTGCTTAACACTGTGGAAGATGCAGCGGAAGACGTGGTAGAAGCTATTGGCGAAGCCAAGCAATCTTCTGAAGAAATTGCAGAAGAAGTAAAAAGTTTCTGGACGCGCCTTAAAGCGATGTTCAAACGTTTATTTTAAGGACAGGTTGTGAACTTTAAGCAGAGAGCCCTATTATTCACCTTGGGATTATTTCTGCTGTTTACTGTCGCTACTAGTTACACAGACCTGCCTCGGTCAGCGATGATTGGGGCAGCTGCCTATTATGGGCTGTTAACTGTAGGTCTTGCACTTTTCTGGAATAAGATTTTTGGTAAAGAAAAAAATAAACAGCATAAAGCAGAGGAGGCCTAGGCCTCCTCATTATGCCGGGTTGGTGATATCGCGATTAACCCAGAAGACTAACTGGCTATTACATCTAACTCGTTGGTCAGTGTAACGCTGTGACTCTTTTGCATACGCATGAACACAACCAATTAATATTCCCTCAACGCTCTTCACCTCATCCTTCGCCGAGTACAGTAGTTTACTAGGTGTACCGGGTCGTAGAACGTCCGGTGCGGAGTTTTCCCACTTAACTGCTACAATGGTTCCCCTGCGCTCATTAAGCTCTGACAGCTCTTTGTAGTGGTTCGAGGTCATACGCTGTTTTGCGTACGGAATCACATTCAGGTTATCTTCCCGTGGCTCTACCAAATACTCCCTTAGGTTTTTACCCCGGCTGATGTGGGTTACACCATCAATGGTCTCAGCATACCCATCCATCAGTTTGTTTGCATCCTGATACCTTACTCCATTACCTAGGTTCTGAAGTGTGGATTCAGTGTTGTCCAAATGTTGGATGTTTCCGGTGGCAACTATCTTAACGTGTTTTTCTTCCACGATGTAAGAGTTGTCGGTGGCAGGGAGTACCCCGCTGTCCATCATAGCGACCGTAATGGTTCTCTCTGAGTTTTCATACCGCTTGGTATTATGGAGTCCCCAGATATACCACTCACCTCGTTCAATGTAACTACCAAGTGACGTGGTGTACAAACCATACTTACGTTGGATGTAGTCGGGTAGGTCAACAATGCGTGTCCCAACAGGAATGAGTAGTTGTTTCGGGTCATTGGTATTATCCGTTTCAACTACGTCTACCCCTGCTAGTTCATACTGCTGTCGCTGATGTACTCGTTCAAGGTTAACGTCCTTCTCCCACGGTTCCTTACGAAGCTTAGCCCGACACAGTGCCTTAAGGATGTTTTCCCACGTACCCTCAAAGATACCAGAGATAAACTTAGTACGCATTGCGTCCAGTAGCGGGTCAATTAACTGAAGCTGTACCTGGATGCGTTGTGAGCGGTCACCCTTAGCCTCATCGCTTGTCATCTCACTACCTGCCCTGAGCCCCAAACTAGACTGGTCAACTAACACAGCACGATAAACTTCCTTCGTGGCGTATTGGTTAGGGTCTAGCGTATCATTAGAACCTACAACAATCGGACGCTTAACAATCTCGACAGTTAACTTGCTTTTATAGGGATACACCTTGTTAGTGTACGTCCCTATCCCCATCATGAAGTTGAGCATGGTTTTATCTGAGAAGTCCTGTGCGTAGTCACGTTCGACTGACATTGACTTAACATCATCTAAAACCAATTCGCCCTCAGGAGTAAACAAAGTAACCGACCACATAAACTCTGGGTGTGTAGCCGGTACGTTGATTATCTTCAACATCTCCTCGTATAGAGTCGTGTTTCTTACTTCCATTGCCTTGTCCCTGTTAACATACCGGTGTCAAGTTTAGTAGTAATAGGTACGTGTGCATCTGGTGCAGTCTTAACCTGCTCCTCTGTCTTACGACCAGTACGACTACGCGATAGGAAGGACATGAGTTTACTGGTGGTCTCAGTTTCACCAACAAAGTGCCAGCGCGCTTGTGGGTAGATATACGCCGCAAACTTGTCAAGCTTTTTCAAATCATCCATGGGGGGCATTCGACCGAACAAACCATTTTTCTGGTATTCGATGCAGTCTTTTAAATGCTCACACACCAAGCTGTACATTTCAAAAGCTTTTCTGTTGTCCTCGATTTCAATCTTAAATCCCTTAGCGCTTATCTCACACAGCTCAGCGATTGTACGGATTGCACCGACCAACATGGTTGCGTTACTAACGTCACGCGCTTCGTCTCCAGAGACGAATGTACCGAACTCTTCAAGTACAGCATCGGAATAAACTACCATCTCTGGTATTTTACATTGATACTTCCAATGGAAGATTTTGTAGACTGCGGTTTGGGTTGCGTCACGTTGCATAGCGTTTATCTCTCTAGTGATAACAGAAGCGTCAGGATAATGGGTATCTGATAAAACTGGCTCAGGGTATCCCAGGTAGGCGCTTCTTTTGCTAACCGAATAATTTCTGTGGTATCTAATGATTTGTTTTCAAACCACATACTTAGGTAGCGTTCAAGTTTAGACATACCGTCCGGCTGTTTATTGTAATACCAACTAGATAAGACATAATGCTTTTCTAGGTCAGTCGGGTGATAGTCCGCGTCAACTGGTACAGGTGGGACAGGCTCAGCAGGTAGCTTGCCAACCATCGGTACACGTACAAGTTCCATCGTAGTCCAAGCAATCCCACCCATAGTGGGTAATTGACTTAGCGTACTAGGATACACTTCTTCCATCCACTCAATGAGGTCTGGGAACCATGTGTTACCCTCAACCATTGTAGTCCAGATAGTTGGCTCATCTAGACTTTCAATTCCGTTACAGTTTAAACTGGTAGGAATCTTTACCCATGGAACGTCTAGCTTCTTCATGAAGTCTACAAGGAAGGGGTCGTAGATACGGTCATCGTTTTCATTGCGAAATACAATGGTGTTAAATTCATCACACCAAAAACGTCGCGTGTATGAGCCTGTGAGACGTTCTATTAGCTCGGCTACACTTTGTCGCTCTACCAACTCCGACGCCGTCTCAAAGGCGTTAGCGCCTTTCCTGAGGCCTTCTTTATTAAAGAAGACACTCTCAACAACTTTACCAATCAAATCCGTCATTCGTTCGGCAGTAGTGTAGTTAACTAACTTGTAGTTAATCTCAAAACCGGCTTCACGATAGATGGTTAGTCTACGGGTTGATGTAACAGTAAAGATAGCCGAACGCCCATCTCCTACATCCGCTATGAACATATCCCCAGTGTTGGCAATGATACTTGGATATAGGTTACTGGTACCCACTACTTCAAAGACCTTGGTTTCAGGGTCTTGGTCTTGAGACAGTGACGACTGTACCTTTAGCTCAAAGTTTTTAATTTCTTTGTACTGCTGGTACACGCCATTCTGGTCAACCTGCTGGGTAACCCCAACTTGGTCTTTTCCCAATATCTGACTATAGTAGTTAACTGTCCAACTAGACCCACTTACGTAGGTCAGTAAGGAACTGTGGTCAACCTCTTTGGTATCAACCACATTATCCTGGTAGTTCTTTGGAGTCTCCCTTGGACGTAGGGGTTGCTCCTGTGCAATCGGTTCGACCGCTTCTTCTTCAGTAACAAGTGGCATTAGTCTCTCCCAAGATTCTGAGCAGTAACAGTAAACTGACCTACTGTTAAGGTGTTATTTTCATAACGGTTAGTGTAGCGTTTATACGATTCTTTTAACTCAGTCTTAATTTTGTTCCAACGCGGCAGGCTAATGGAGCCATCGTCTAGAACATGGACCTTGCTAATATCATACGTTGAATCTACAACACGAATAACCTGCTTAGTGACTTCCCCATCAGCAATTAAACCATCAACCCCATTGTCACTTAACATTGATAAGTCGGTCATACAACCAATCCACAGGTGATACTGATGGCGAGGGTTTAAATCGAATGTAGACCACACATTAAAGTTTTCGTCTACTACTAATGCATCTTCACGTAAAGGCAATCCATCCTTGTACAGCACCACCTGAAAAGGATGGGCGTAGCTGGTGGTCAGCAAGGTATGATGCTTAACCATGTACTCGCGCAGTATGGGGTCAATCTGAAGATTTGGTATGTTATCCAAGTTCATCAGTTCCCTCGGGTCATTACCCACCATCAACATACAACGTAGTAAGGTTGAGTAATGGCGGCGCACTCGTTGCGGTAACCATTCATCCCAGTTAGGCACACTAATCCCACCAATAGATTGTCCAGGTACAATAGGGCCACCTTGTAAACGCATGAAACGGCTTTTGGTGTAATCAGCATGGTTGGGGTCGACTAACATGTTATAGTTCTCACCCATCAATCGTAACTTTTTAGGCACTAACTGATTATGTACCATTAAAGGATAAGACATTACAAACGCCGCAGGCTTTTGATATTCAAAGGTATAGCTAAACGATGCCGAAAACTGTTGGGTATTCTGCACTAGCTCCGGCGGCTTCTCAAAACTGAACCATCCGTTAAAACCTGTCTGCTTTTCCTTTACGGCGAACTGACTCTTGGTTCCAGCCTGGTTAGTGATAACCGTTACTAGGTGAGAGAAGTTATTTTTCAAATACTGACTAAACGTTTCCCCATAACCCGCATTGTTTTCACGTAGAGTGTACAGTTCAGCCAATACCGACATTAACACCTCTGGAATAGCAAAGTGATATTCCGCAGTGTGTTTTTGCCCTTGTCTTCCGTTACCAACACGGCGACGAATGCCGTTAACCCAGTTACTCCCAGCCGACTCAGATTTAAAATACATTTCAATGGTCAGGGTAATGCGGGTTTGGTAGTAGATAGGTCTAATACTGATGCCCAATACGGGGTCAATGAAAGCAGGGTTGGTATTACTGTCAGGGATTTTACTCTCCAACATATCGTCATCCATGTACTCTTCTTCCATACTTACCTGAATGCGAGATTTATCCTGCGCAAAAGTGGCCTCGTCCTGTGCTTCTTTTAAGCCACTGTTTAAACTACGGGCCTGACCATCTCCTTTATTAAGGTAAACTGAAGCATCTAAACTCAATCCAGTTCTTTGAAGTAGGTTTCTAGCAACCGCGTAGATTACCGGACGAGTGACAGCTTCTATAGTCTCGGTAACTTCATGTGAAATTATCGGCATAGCTAGTTACTCCAAAATAGGTGATTTACATAAAATTACGAAAACAAAAAAATAAAGGGAGCCGAAGCTCCCGATATTTTAACCAACCAAATGGTTGATTAGCCGTTGCAACGACGGGCCAAGCACATTGCACGACATTCACGGTACTGGCGCATCAGGTCAGCACGGTTAGGGTCGGTCACTGGCAAGGCCATCGCATCAGTACGTAACTTAAGTGCCTTAACACGCATTTGACCGTGGGTCATTTCAGCCATTGGCATTTCCATGTTTTCCATGGTTAATCTCCAGATAAAGATAACAGTTAATTAACTAGAGGATACTATCCCCCATATAATTATCCATTTACAGAGGACCATCTGTCGGTAGTGACGGAATAGGTCTTTGCCAACTGCACAATATCCCCGCGTTGCTCACTCCACTTTTTCCAAAAGTTACGGCGCATTGAGAGACGAGATTTACATGCCTTAACGCGACCATCCATACCTTTGGTTAATAGACTACTTTCACCTTGCGTAAAGCTAGTTGAAACTTTGGTGTTAATCAGTTCTTTAAGTTTATCTAGTTCGGCCTGTAGCTGCTTGGGAGACCAGTTGACTATCGTCGTTAATTCCTCTTGGGTATACTCGGCTATAACAGGAATCATGGGACGGCCGTCGGCACTGGCAAGTACTTTTTCCCAGCCCTCAATAAGTCCCTGTAGTTTCTTAGGACTAGAAGTAATGACGCGACCTTCCACGATGTGCAGCTCTGCCTCATCAAACATGCGGTTGAAGCGGTACCATAGTGACCAGTAGTTGGTTGGTAAGGTAATGGATTTCTTTTCCTCACCCTGCTTACTCTCCATGGTCTTTATGAAGTACCCTACTTCTAAGCGGGTGTCCATACTACCAATGCTGTGGTAGTAGTTTGGATTACCCCCAATGACACTCCAGCCCTCAACGTAAACTTTCTTACCCTTTTCCTCAAATACATCATTATCCTTTTTGAAGACGTAGACGTACTTGTTTTCATTTAAAACGTCCTGTGCAATACACAGGGCTTCACGGATTGATATTTGACCCCACTGAGAGCTTTGAAACTCCTCAATGATGGCTAATTCATTTTTCATTATCTTTTCCTTTTATTTAAAGATTGATTATTTATGGTGGTTATTTTATCGTCGCCTATGACCAACATAACCCACTCTCTATTCCAATACAGGCATCATGATACTAAGGTCTACCTTAGCCCCGTTATCCATGTAAAGGTTGTAGGCTATACGCCCATGTAATTTACGTTCAGGGTTACAGTCATCAAATGACTCACCTAAACATGCTTGTAAATGTTCCAAGAACAGCTCTGCTAATGTCACGTAATGGCAATAGTCGTCTGTCCAAGGTACCGCAATTAAATCTAAGTCTTGTTGAAGACTCCCGTGTATCGCCAACGTATACCCGTTCTCTCTTGCTATCTGACACAGGCCCGGATATAGGGTTGCGTACATAGGGGCATTAGTTGCTTCTTTCATTACTTTCCTTTTATTTAAGTAAATGTATTTTCTAAAATACGTAGCCGTAAAGGCTTCTTGTTTTAGGCCTAAACCCACTTAAATGATATATGTTTAAAAAATGTTAACAGTTAAATGCTACCATCAGTAAAGGTTTCTCGTATAAGATAAAAAAATAGAGTAAAATTCCTAAGACGTCATAAGGGAGGAGCTTTCGCCCCTCCCTCACGATAGTTGACACTTGCAGTTTAACAATGTGTGGTTGTCAAGTTTGCGTGTGGTCAACTGCTTGTATCAACTATTCGAATTATTTGTAATTCGACAGTGATTTGTTACAAACCACAATAGCAGCACGTACAGCAGCCAAGCTGGTGTTAGTGATGGTAGTATGTGGTTCTGCAGACCAAGTGGTGAACGACTTAACGAAGTTCATGGCCGACTTAGGATAAGCACGGATTTCAGACGTTACGTCTTCCAAGCCACCTTCAGCTTTCTTCAAGCTGTCGCCATTCTTTTCGATGTCAGAAACCAGACCTTTGATGGTCTTGATGTTCTTACCGCGTTCCCAGGCTTCGATGCCGTCAACGATGTCAATACAGATATCTACGATACCTTTGATTTCATTGATAGCCAGAGTCTGTACGTCATGCTCATCAACTGCGTCTTGAGACTTCTCAAGAGTTGACATAACGCGAACGGTACGAGCACGTTGTGCTTCAGCTGTACCAAGGGCACCGCTGTTTTCGTCACGTTCAACACCCTGTACGAATACAGACATGTTACCAGGCAGGTTCACAGAAGAGATGGTAGCACCATCAGAGAAACGACGGTCTTTGCCTTTGAAATCAGAAGCATCAAATGCTTTCTTGATTTTGTTGAAGTCGTCGTCGAAGCCGTGAACTTTGGCCAGCGCAGAAGCGTGTTGTTCTACAGTCCAGTCTTTACCAGGCTTGTACTCTTTCAGACCACCTTTAATAACTTCACCGCGTGCGATGATGCATTTGGTGTAAACGTCGAACAGACCATTAACAACAGTCTTACACGTTTCCAAGGCATCTTCGATACCTTTAGAAGAAGACGGAGCAACGTTGTTCACAACCAGAGGGTTGATAGAAGAACCTACTTCAGTCTTACTTTCTTCAATTGATTTGTCCGTGTAGCCATCAGCACGTTCACGAAGAGCGATAAGTGACTTACGCAGACGCGGCAGAGCGCCGAAAATGTTGTGGAAGAAGTTATCAACACGTTTCCAGATTTTGGCAACGAATGCTTTGATAGCTTTCCAGATATCCTGAGCGATGGTTTTGATACCTTCGACAGAGATAGTAGAACCTTCTGAAGATTCCAGACCCGGAGTCAGTGCAGCGCCGTCGTACTCAGTACCGGCCATTGCGATGTCACCAGCGATGTCAACCAATTGCATTTCCATTACTGTAGCAGATTCGATGCTTGCAGTAACGTCAGCCAGGTTTTCAAGGCTAGTAGCCAGGTCGATGTAACGGTCACATTCGTCAGAAAGGAATTGTACATCAGCGTGTGCTTCCATAGAAGCAACGATAGCCTGTGCTTGACCTTCTTCGCAAAGCTCAGGACGTACCGTAGGAGCTGGACCAGCAGTTGCTGTGCCAACGATTGAATTTAAATGACGCATTATGCGTTCTCCAATTTAATTCAAATGACATAGGGGAACCGAAGTTCCCCTAAACCTTTTACCAGTTAACTAGCTATTACTAACTAATTACTCGTATTGACCCAGAGACTTGTCACATACTTCAAGAGCAGCACGAGCAGTCGCCAGAACAGAACCAGTCAGTTGGTTAACTGGATTTTGGTTTGCACGCTGTGCAGCAGAGTACAGAGACTTAGATACTTTCTCAGCACCTGCACCGGCAGTTCCCAGAGATACTTTATCGAAAGCTTTACCAACTTTCTCAGCAGCGCTGTCTGCTTTTTCCAGGTTCTTCGCGTGTTTGAAGTAATCGCTTTCAAACGCGATGATAGACTCAGCCAGAACAACGATGTTCTCAGCGATGTCTTTAACTTTACCAGGCTCGATTGCATCGAACTTCTGGTCGTCAGCAATCTTAGGTGCTTTACCGTCACCAGGGAAAGTGAATTCAACGTTGTACTTGTCGATAGCAGACTTCAGTTCAGTCATGTCGCCAGCTTTGTCAGCTTTAGCAACTACGAAAGTACGACCGCCCAGCAGTTCACCGTCAGGGAAGTCAGTAACCAGCATGGCCAGAACGTCTTCGCCCATGAACTTACCAGATTTGAAGAACTTGTCGGCATCAGAACCTTCCAGGTCTTCTTTAGGAGCACCAGCTACTTTGTCAAGCAGACCAGCAACGTCACCACCGAAATCACCAACGCGCTTAGCGTGACCACGGTATACGCCGTCAACTACTTTAGCCAGTTCTTTGATATCGCCAGCAAGTGCAGGGATGTCAGCTTTGCCATCTTTACCAGCAAGTGCTTTAGCAGCGCCGCCCAGTTTGATTTCTTCCTGGTCGTCTTTCTTAGTGCCTTTTTTGTCGACAGCTTTCTTCGCGATACCTTCAGCACGCTTCTTCAGCATTGCCGCGCCAGAGAATACTTTCTTGAACCAAGCGAAAACTTTTTGACGAGCTTCTTGGAATTTCTTAACCAGGAAGTCCCAAAGCTGCTTAGCTTTGTCCTTGATGGCTTCAACAGAAACCTGAGTCGCTTCAACGCGAGTACCAGTGCCACCGAAAGATTCAAGAGACGCTACAGAATCTTGAGCAGACAGACCAACACGGGCCATGTGTGATTCAACAGCTACTTCCAACAGGCCAGCAGCTTGACGGTCAAGACCACCGTCTTCGATTGATGCTGCAGCTTGGTCAGCGATGCTTTCCAAAGAACCTACAACGTTTTCCAGGTCGGCACAAAGAGCGTTATCGCCTTCGATTTGCATTGCTTCAACAGAAACTTCTTCAAGGATGCTTTCCAGACCTTCGCTTCCACCGACTTGTACGCCAGCATATTGAGTCTGGGCGATTTGTTTACCGATATTTGCTAAATTACGCATTTTAACTTTTTCCTATTTGTTGCAACAAAGTTGGTTGTGTTTACCGAATAAAACGATTAACGTACATAACATATCGTTCACACCGTTTGGTTGTTGTAACCAGCGAGTGTATACGGACTCACACGGTTGTGACGTGCGTTCCATACGTGTCGGATTAATCGGGGGTAAATATTTGAGAGGATGGAATTCGAATTTCTCATCTTCTCCAAGGAAATCCATCAATTGACTAATGGTGGAAATACCCATAGTCCGGTGTCCCGTCTCAATGAATTTGACGGTATCTTGAAGGAAATCATAATTATAGTCAGATTCACTAACAAGAGCACGTCGTTCATATAAGGAAGACAAATGACTAATGGGATTAGGACCAAGAAGAATCTTAGCCGTATGCACCATTCGCCCGAGGAAGTCCATAGAAACCTGTTTGCGAGTACAAGTACGGTACTCAAGTGCGAGAGCTTCTACTTCAGGGACAGCTAGGACGGGCAATTTCTTACCCGCCGATGGTTGACCAAAGCAGAAGCCGAATGGGCTTGCTACTGGTTTACTCATCTTCTAGCATCTCCTGAGTTTTGTACTGAAGCTTTTGAACACGAGCTTCGTAACGCTCAATAACTTCTTCAAGCTTCGCATCTTTCTTACCGCTACGTTCATTACGTAGGTAGACCAGTTTAAATTCAAGAAGTTCTTTCTCTTCTTCAGCCTGACGTAAACGATGCACCTGCCACTTAGTCCAAGCCATACGGATATGGTAGATAGGATTCAGACGAGCACTGATTAACCCAAAGCTGTTAGGGTCAATCTTGTCCAGTCCAACCGTTTCACGAACTGCCGCAGCTGACTCAGGTTTAACCTGCATATCTGGAATGGCTTCCAATTCCTTTTTCAGAACTTTGTCGTTCTTCAGGTTTGCCTTAACACAAACCAAGAAATCGTTAAAGCGCTTACGAACCCAGTTCAGGTCACGAGACAATGCTTTGTCCGCAGCTTCACTTGAACCCATAGCTTCCAGACCGTAAACCACCAACAGTAAACGACGAGCGTACATGGACATGAAGCTCATGGACTCGATGTATTGGTTGATGTTTACTTTCAGGTAGGTCATACCGTCGCGAACCACGTCATTGGAGTAATGCTTCTCTACTAAGTCAATAATGGAATTGACGTTCGCAGTGCTCTGCTCTAATGCGGCTCGAGTAAGTAGAACAAGGTTCTTAGCTTTATGGTCCACTCTACGGTCTACAATTTTTTGCAGCTCTTGAACGTCTCTCGACTTAAAGGTGTAGTCCTTACTAAAGAACTCTGACGCACTTACAAAAGGAGGAATGGACTTACCGTCCAATTCCTCTTTAAGATTACGCAGGTCTTCTTTGATAGACACCTTTTCCATAGAGGGCAACATTGAGCGAAGATAATTTTCGACTTTCATGTTTACTCCAATTTAGAATTGTGGGGAATTACCAAGCTGATAAGCTTTCAGAATTTCACCAACATCCGGACCAGTACCCCTGTTCAATGACTTGAGTTCTTTTACGGCAAGTTCGGTTGGTTCTTCAATACCACGATGGTAGATAGTGAGTTGTTCCCACTCAGTGTCAATGACCATTACAATCATTGTCAGAGTGTTTTCGAACATACGCTCACGGTCCTTAAAACGTTTCAACTTACCACCTAAGTCTTTTTCAACTTGGCGACGAGTTGCTTCGCTCATAACGACCATGGCAGAGGCATTGTTCACCGAAGGCTCACCGGAGAAAATACCGGCAATGCGATTCTTAGTACGGCGATTGGCTAGCGTTGCAATCGTACCGTCCTTGTCCTGCAACATTGCTTTCTTATTCGCATCAATGAGGTCGCTGCAGAGAACAATATCATGCCAGAACGAAAGTTCACGAGCATCCCATTGCAAGTAACGCATACGGGCACCGGTGTCTTTCGCCTTTCCGGCCATAAGCTTAGTAATCGCGTCCGAACCCGTGCTCTTAACACGTAAGCGGATGGACACATCAATATCAGCTTCATGGCCATTTTCTTTAATCTGAACTTTCAGCATTTTGCCTACTGATAAGTTCGATGCATCTGCTAATTTAGCATGTGCACCAGAATCGGTTTGGGCACTGGATTCACCTCTTCGGTTACCACGTGCTTCCATTGATATCGTCGGTAGGCCAACATCATATGACTCCATAGATAAAAAGTTGCCTAAGGCAGACTTAACTGGAGAACGCTCAGTGCTTAACTTATCGAGTAACTTAGTTACGTCGATGCTGCCGACATTAGTAGAAATGCTCACAGCTTGTAGATAGTAGCCTGAGAAGATGCTTACCAAAGAGTGTAAAGCATCGGTGATGTATGGTTGCTGACGAAGAGTTTGGTCTAAGATGACTACCGGCTCAACACGAGTATCTTTAGTATACTCGATTAGCGATTCTGAAGTAGCACTTCGCATCAGGTCAGATACACGCCCTACGACCGAAAGGGTAGTATCTACACTTTCCTTATACATGTTGGTTTTCCCCTAGGAGTTAGTTGAAAATGTCTGATAATAAATACGACGACCTCGGTTACCGAAACCAGTCGGCTGTGCGCGATGCCGTATCAAAGGCTGGGAGTTCCAGAGGGGAACTCACCAAGGCGGCGACTAATGCGTTTTACGGCTTCAACCATCGGAACATTGGTGTTCAGGTTAAACCGAATAGCGATAACCACGGGTTAACGTTTTTTACCCGCCCTAGACTAAATTTGTCATATGATAATATTGCTGGGGTACGTAACTTTGCACCTTTGCTCACCGGAGACCCCCTAACACTACCTCGTGCAATACGGTGTATACTAGACCCAGTCTCTCATAAGGGGGTGGAAAAATCGCACATAAGACCAATACAGTGTCCTATGGTCGACCCACAAAACCCGTTCATCCCATTACTCTCTAACTTATTAATTAGCATGAGTGGCTGGCCAGATTCGGTAATGGATACACATACCTCGCCTAACGGTCTTGCTAATGAATCGTGGAGTATGATTGATTCACTCCCAATGGATTACAGCACCAACGACATTACCGCAAACTTCCGAAATATGTCTGGTGACCCAATCAGTCTACTGATGCATATTTGGACGCAGTATGCTTCACGGGTGTCAGAGGGTAGTATGTTACCGTGGCCAGAGTGTATTGCCGAAAATGAAAAAGACTACGATACTCGCATATACCGTTTGGTATTAGACCAGCGTCGTAAGTACATTACGAAGATTGCAGCCTGTGGCTACGGGGCACCTTACGTAAACCCATTGGGCGCTGCGTTCAACTTCGACTCGTCCCAACCGTTGATTCAGGATAACCAAGAAATATCTGTCCCGTTTAAATGTAGCGGGTGGATTTACAATGACCCCATTCTGGTTATTGAGTTCAATTCCTTGGTTGCAGAGTTTAACCCTAGTATGTCTAACCGTTTCCGCGATACGCAAATGGTTAAATTACGAGACGAGGAAAAGGACTACTTTAACTTCCGTTCTTACCCACGCATCAGTGAGGATGGTAACATGGAGTTAGAGTGGTGGGTTAACAAGCACCTTTACCTTGAATCAGCCGCTGAACTAAAACAGTTCAGACCAGAACAGTATATTAAATAAGAGGATTCAGTAATGGATAATATCCAAGTTAGTGAATTGCAGGACGACCTTGATAAGTTCCGACGAAATCCCAACGCCGTCCAACGTTCCGTATACAAGCTTCTTGATAAAGCTTCAAAGGGTACACTGAATGTCATTGACCCCACTAACCCCTTTACTCTACTACTAGAGTCCGCAGCGGTTATGGCAGCCGATTCCATCAGTGAGTGTGAAAGTCTAACCCGTCGTACTTATCCTAAACTGGTAAGTACCGAAGATGACTTGTATGGGCATATTTCCGATTTGGAATATGTTGGTGTATGGGGTAGTCCAAGTCGTGACCTCTTCACGTTTGCATTTAACGTGGCGGAGTTACGTAGTCTTGCGAAGACTGTTCCGGGAACTAACAACACTAAGTTAGTTATTCCACGTGAATCCCGTGTCACCGTGGCTGGTGCAAACTTCAGTTTCGTATACCCCATTGAAATTATTTTCTCTGGGGCTGAATCGATTAGCATTCTTTACGATACAAGTGAACAGTCACCGTTCATGGCACTGGAGACTAACGTTATCGACTACCGTCTACACAGACACCAAGGTAGTGAGATGTTAATGTTCCAAGTGCCGGGTTTGCAGTATAGCGTAGAATCGTCCGTAGCCACCGTGTCAAGCGCAAGTGGCTTTAGTACGACTAAGACCATTCGCGATTACTTATATTACTGCAGAGTGTTTCATCGCCACACTGGTGGCGATTGGGAAGAGATGGTTACTACTCACTCTGGTCGCGTATACGACAATGGTATCCCTACGGCCACATTGAAACTGGCCGACGGCACGTTGCGTGTTAAGATTCCTGAGATTTATTTCAACAAGGGATTAATCGGTGCAGAAGTTCGCATTGATGTCTACACCACTAAAGGTAATATCTCGCTGTCGCTCAGCGAGTACCCATATACTGCCGTCCAAAGTAAGTGGATAGATTTAAACAACACGGACAATGGTCGCTACACTGCCCCTCTGTCTCAGATTACCCAAATGGCAATTGCCGGTAGTTCTGTAACTAAGGGTGGTAGTAATGGTCTGTCGTTTGAGGAGTTGCAAGACCGTACGGTTCGTAACTCCACTTACAAACCAGCACCGGTCACTGAATTTGACTTGACCAATACGCTGAAAGACCGTGGTTATGATGTACTGAGCGTGGTGGATAACATAACTGACCGTACATTCCTCGCATCTCGCACTGTACCGGCTCCTGAGCGTGGTTTAAGCTCTAGCCCCATTGGCACTACTGTTGAGTCAATAAAGGTCTGGTCAGAGCTTTTACAGACGTTGTCGACTGCCTACTACGCTAACAAGATTTGGAGCATCATGCCTAACACGTTGTATAAACGAAATGGTGTGGGTATCAGTTTTGTGAGTGACCTTGAGCGGGAAGCGTTGGAGCAGGCAAGTGGCGATGTGCTAATCTCTTTACTGGAACAAGAAAGTTATTTCTTCAGTCCGTACCTTACCGTTTTAGACACTAACGACGATGTCTTTAGTTACAACAACTACTACATCGATAACCCAACGGTGAACAATCGTTACTTCGGTGCAGCTAACAGTAAAGTGGATTATAAAGCTACCTTAAGTGCAATGTCGCTATACCGTACATTCGATGGCTATGAATTAGCAGTAACCGTAAAAGGTTCGGTAGGACATGAAAAACTGCATCCGTCTAAAGTTGGTTTGCAGTTAGCGTTCCGTCCGGGTGGTCAGGAGCAACGTACTTACGTGGAGGGTGTCAACTACGGTCGTGATGTAGACGGTAACTTAATATTCCGTTTCCCCATCAACACGAAGTTTGAAATCCACAAAGGTCACAAACTCTTTGCCACTAACTTCAATGCGGTGATTGATGATACTTTACTCTACCCCATTGAGCCTGATACGGAGTTTGACTTTATCCATTACGTAACTGACGTTGGTTTATCTACCGACAAGCGAGACGACCTACACAACCTTCTGGGTACGCCATTTGCTGCTGAAGACGCAATCGTAATTACGCATGAAACGGCTAACCTACGTTTGTTCGAAAGCATGGATGGATTAATCAACCGTTCACGGGTATCGATTAACGAGCCTAATTACGAAGTGTGGGACCGTGACGTACCAATGCTTTACAGTGAGGACATTTACGAACGTGAGCCCGATTCCGGCTTTATCAAGTTAGTTGAGGTGGATGGGCAGTTTGAAGGTATCTTACTTCACTCTAAAGGTGACCCTGTCATGGATTCGGAAACTGGTGGACCGGTTTACCAATTCCGCCAAGGGGATTACAAGCTGGACGAGCACGGTGAACGTATTCCTGTTGGTGGGAGCAGTGAGACGTACTTCATTGAACAAATTCTGTTTGATGGTCGTTATCGTTACTCTACAGAAACAGGAACTAATGCATACGTTCGTACTGTGGCTGAAAGTATTGTAGATTGGGTACAAACAGACATTGGTGACATCAGTGGTAAGCTTCTGGCTCGTACTGACCTGATGTTCTCACCTAAAGCAAACAGTGGGACCATTACCGTGTACTCAGTACAAGGTGAGCCAAAACAAATCAGTGCTGGCATTAGTGTTCGTGTTGATTTGTACGTTAGCTTTAATGCGTACTCAAACGCTGCAATTCGTAAGAGCCTCAACGCTTCGGTAAAAGAGGTGGTCATTAATGAATTGGCTAAGTCTAAAATCTCAACGGGTTCTATTCACGATAAGCTCCGTAAAGTTGTCAGTGATGACGTGGTGACCATTAAGGTGCACTCGTTCAACGATGACTCTACATTGGATGCATTTGTAGTGGACAACGACTCAGTAGGTTGTAGCCTAGCTAAAGTCTTAGAGCGTCAACCGGATGGTGCCATTGCACTGGTCGATGATTTGGACATTAAATTCATTAGACATACAGACTAAGACGGCATAAGGGGGAGTCCACTAGGACTCCCCTGTCTTATTTCGCTTTGCCGGTCATGCGTCTGATTTTAGCAAACGCTGCTTCGGTAAGTTCATCGGTAATTTTAATACCTTTAAAGAACCCACGCTTCCCTTTGATGGAAACCATAAACATATTCTTGACAAAAGCATTGGCCGCACGAATTAACGTAAGCTGGTTATTTACTGTGTCTCGAACTGCATTGATATCATCTGAGGTCAAGCTAGAGTCAGCCTTGTCGCGACTCTCCATCTGCTCAAGTTTGTCTTGCAAAGTATTGAACTGACTGGTGTAGTTATCAGTTTCTTTGAGTAACTCACGGTCACTCTTATCGAAATTCATATCCGAATGTAACTGATTGATATAACTACGGAGTTTGTTAACCTTATTCCGGTAATGCTGTTTTACCAGTTTAGGGTCAACCTCACGACCTTCTAACTCCCGTACACGTGTGGTTAATCTTTCAAAGGCGTCAGTTGCTTCTGTCAGGTTGCCATATGACACAGAACCTAGGTCAAGTACCTTGGCTTGGTCTTTCAAGAAATCCCCAGCAATTGCTGCTATTTCCTTTCCTGCTTCTACACTGATAGCATCCAAGTCTTTATGTAGACGATAGAATGCATCCCCGCCTTCAATCTTACCATGGGCTTCAATGAAGCGTCTGGTTGATTTCCACATAACCGTATAGAGCCTGCGAATGTAATCGTTGATGTCCTTGTACATGTCGACGTTAGCATTGGCAATGGATTTAAACTCAAACTCGTTGAGCTTTTTCTTGTCAATAACTTCGTCTACCGTTTCATCAAGAACTTCCCGGTCCGCATCTTCTATCTTTTCAGGTTTGTCACTTTTCTCAAGCTTGTCCAGTGTATCGATTGCGGTAGCGTTGGCACCATCGCCTTTACCGCCACCTACCAACCATTCAATTGGTTTAACCAATAACTTCAAGACGCCAAAGATAAGCGAGAACATGAGGCCGAATAGTTTCTCTAGTCCGCTCGCAATACCTTCCCAGAACCCTTCAATGGCAACAGACATCTTAGTGGTTGTAGGGAATAACGTAAACTCGTTAGGGTTTATTGATTCACACGACGGCACATTCCGAAGAATGGCCATCGCATTTTCACGGTCTATTGCATTGTGTTCTTTAACCATTTGCATGGCGCTGAACATGTCCGACTGTGCATCAATAAGTAATGCGGCTTCTTGAGAGACTTCAGCTTCTAAGCTTTCGAGTTCTTCAAGAAATTCCAACATTACTGTACCCCAATTACCATAGCGGCGAAATCGATGTCGTCACGGTGCTCTGGATATACCGCATTCAGAGAAGCGATGACACCTTGCAGTGGATGATGAACCAAGTCATAGCGACCTTTCCATACATCGTAAACACACTTCACAACTTCATCCACGTTACAAACGATGTGCTCGTTGATAGCCCCGATGAATACATTGGCATCGGCCAATTGGAAGTTGGTAAAGTACAGACGAGGGTTACCTTCAATAGGAGATGAAGGGATGGGTAGTTGTGCTGCAACCAGGGCCCCGACAATACGGTTTTTAATGGCTTCGCGTTTTTCCAACGGAATGTGTTGTTCATCCATCATATTACGCATCATGCGCAGACGCGCTACTAATTCTTTAATTTTATCAGACATTAGCCTGCTCCTAAATTTTTAAACTTCGCGGCAGTTACAAACATGTCGTTGGTTAACAACTTTTCAATTTGCTGTTGAGCGTCTTTCTGTCTCAACTGTTTGCGCGTGGTTGGTGACAAAACTTCCCATACCAGTTGTGCAATACCGGTACGCTGGGTCATGGTAGACATGATAGCCTCAATGGCTTCAACGTCATCAGTTAGTGCCTGACGAGTGTCATCGTCTAACTTGCGGTCTTTTAGTTGTTCAACTAAGTCACGCTTGATGCGTTCGATGCGGTCACGAGGTAAGTCATACGTTGACTCATGAGGGTTGTTACTCATAATGAGAATACCCATAAGCCAAGTAGCCGGTCCACCAAAAGTGATTGCGGTAAAGAAGCCTACTGCTTTAAGCATTTCTACACTGTAGAAGACAGCAGCATTGCGATAGACTGGGTCACGATTGTAACGCTGGAGTTTATCCAATGCAGTAACCAAGGCCATACCACCGCCATGACGAGTAGCGAATTGGTCAGACAGGAACTCAAAGCCTGTGGCATCGTACATGCTAGCGCCGCTTTCAGAAACAGACTTTTGAATTTCAGCCTGTAACATCACAGTAGCCACGCCTTCTTTGCTATTCATGGTCAGCAGCTTTTGCTTTTCTTCAAACGTTACGTCACGAAGTTTGGAATAGGCATCTACTATCTCAACCTTGTCTACCTTACGGTCAGGGCTGAAAAGCGCAGTCACAGCAGTGTTGATTGCGTAGTTAGTAGTAACCGTGGTTCCCAACATCTCGAAATAAGAGAACAGGTGTCCTACTTCATGCATGATGACGGCAGCCAGTTCTTCATCCGACATTTTATCGGTGACGAACATATTTTCGGCAATAGTGATAGTACATTCGACTTTACGGAAGTCGCCGTGCACCTTTCCTTCTTCAAGGTCAACCCAACCTTTAATGATGTCGGAACCTTTAGACAATAGTTTCAGAGCGTCCTCATCACTAAAGTCATTCTTGAACTTACCCAACAAAGGATGGTTCTTATCTAACTGGGGCACCCCAACGAATGCGCACCAATTAATAGGTGTTAGTTTCAAGTTAACGTTTAGCTGCGTCGCTTTCTCAATCAGGTCCGCGATACCCGACTTAGTCAGAGTAGATGCGTTCACTGAACCTTTACGGAGTTCATTGATTTTACCTACCAGACCTAAAAACAACACATCCTTACGTTGTACCTTGATAGCCTCTAATCCGAGACCGCCAGTACGTAGTTTCATTTTAGGATAACTCCTTGCAAGGTTAGTGTTAATGCAATTGCATAACATAGGAAAGCTTTCTTAACTAGTCGTCATAAAACCCCTGTCTGTAGGACAGGGTGTGTTAGTTACTAACTTATATTATTTTATTCTTAAGGCATACGATTCCCTTTCCTAGGTAATTATACTCCGTATAAATTACTAGTCACCGGTCTACACCTAAACAAATACCAATCCATGTAAAAATTAATTCCCAGCAAATTCTAATCTTCTAAAAAATACTGACCGCCATCTTGATATAGACTACCATAAAGAATTTTTTAAATGGGACATGTAAATGAGCAAATTACCTAAAGGCGTTAAAGGCTACGAATGTAAGCACGCTTTCTACACCGAAGCATCTGACCGCTCAGGTGATGACCTAATATTAGTAAAACGTAACGTCCACAAAGAAGACGGTACAGTAATCCCAGAAGTAAACTTTGTTGAAAACTACGAGCGTGAGTTCTGGGTAGTAAACGAAGCACATCGAACGTATGAAGAAAAGAAAGCTTGGGAAGACATGTTTAAGTGTCGCCGTTACAAGTGTCGCCAGACTGAACTGACTAACCGCGTACTTCGAGCATTGGGGCGTAACCCTAGTGGATGGACACAACAATCAATCGCTTTCCGTTCGCCATATGTCTACGGTGCAGATATCAGTACCAGCGCACTTATCAAACGTGCTTACATGGATAACTTCCCTGAACTGACTCGTGAGTCTACTGTGGGGGTAATGGATATCGAGACTGACGTTGTTAATGGCGACGGCAGTACAATCATCTCAGCATCGTTCACGTACCAAAACAACATCTACATTGCTTACACTGAAGACTTTGCAGGTAAGCTATCTGATTACGCCAAGAAGTTACAGGACAAATACGAATACTACATTGGTGGTATTGCAGATGACCTAGATGCTTTACTGGCGGGTGATACGCTAAACGGTAAGCGTCGTCAGGTATTGGAGCGGGCAGCAGCGACATTGCGTGAGCGCTCTAAGGTACAAATCAATTCTAAGCTCGTGGCGAGTCCTGCGTTGGTTACCGACTACGTCTTCCGTGCAGCCCACGAACACAAGCCAGACTTCGTTGCCTTCTGGAACATGAACTTCGATTTACCCAAAATGATTGCTTCTCTTGAGAATGCTAACATTGACCCGAAAGATGTATTCTGTGAGCCAACCTTACCTGAACGTTACAAGAAGTTTAAGTATGTTCCCGGTAAAGCCATTAAGCAGATTGCTGGTGGACGGACAATGTCAAAACACCCTGCTGACCTATGGCATAAAGTCTACGCGCCGTCGTCCTTCTACCTCATCGACGCCATGTGTGTCTTTAAACAGGTAAGGGTAACTGAAGGTAACCGTAATAGTTATTCGTTAGATGCAATCCTGACGGACGAGTTGAATCTTGGTAAGTTGAAGTTTAAAGAAGCTGACCACTTAACCGGGCTAGACTGGCACGTCTACATGCAGACTAACCACAAAATTGAATACCTCATCTATAACATCTTCGACTGTATGTCGATTGAAATCTTGGATGATAAGAATAAAGATTTGGCCCTTACGGTCCCAACTCTTTGTCAGCATTCGGACTATTACAACTTTACCAGTACACCGCGTCGTCTGTGCGATGACATGCACTTCTATCTGAAGAAACACAAGAAGGTTATCTCTACTACCTCTGACGATATGGCGGAGAGCTTGGATAAACACGTTGTAGGCTCGAACGATTGGATTGTAACACTACCCAGTCATTTGGTTGACGACAACGGTTTACAGTTGTTAGAAGAAGCACCGCACATTCGCTCAATGTTACGTGTACACGTAGCTGACTTAGACGTAGCGTCCAGTTATCCTAACACAGGTTCGTTCATGAACATGAGTATGGAAACAACGGTTCGTGAGTTAGTTGGGGTGGGGGATATCAGTGAGTACGATAAACGTATGTCTGGTCTGAACCTAACGGCAGCGCGTACTAATGCAGTAGAATGCTCTGGTACATTCTTTGGCTTTCCATCAATGGACAAGGTATTAACTGAGTTCCGACGTCAGCGCGAAGCTGGCGAATTGGATTAAAGCAAAAAAAAAATAAGTCGGGGCGCAATGCCCCGCTTATGCCGTATGGCTATAGTTCAATTAGTTCACAGTACCCAGTACTGGCACTAATAAAGAACTTACCAACAACCACATCGGCTACTAATACATTAAACACATCGCCGTCGATATCCATCCCCATTCTATTACTAGAGATGGTTGCAGTTAACACGTTATAAATAACACGGACACCACTCTCAGTAATGCCGTCAGATGTAATACAGAGGTCAGGTAGCGTAATGCTTAACTTAGGTCCATCTTTACCATCACCCTTAGTTAGGATAACGGTATCCACATTCTCCCCCCATTTACGCTCTCTACTACTGCGGGTACTGTAAAAGCTATCCCGTTTAGAGATATCCCAAACCAACTTGAAGCGTTTCCAAAAACTCATCTTGCCGTATCGGCGAAGTCTTGTAATATTCATTTCGTCTTTCCTTTTATTTACGACGGCATAGACAGGGACAACTGCCCCTGTCGAATTTAGTTAAGCAACTGGTTCTTCTGGTGGTGGCTCAGGTACGGTTATCGTACCGCCACTGATGTCGTAGTATGTATAGCTATCCACGCCACAGCGCTGATAGTATTTACCACCATACTCAACTACCATTGAACCTTCTTCTTCCTGCAACGTGGTCCCTAAATCGCCCTGATTGTCCGCCTGAACAGCGAACCCTTCATCATGGATTAGTTCATCCGGTACAGCGTAGATGGTCTCAGAGCCTTCTACAGTGGCGTACAGGACACCTTCAAGAACCCCACGGAACACCATTGGGCGTTCGGTGTTTACAAAAACGTTAACGTCCCGTGCTGGTAGTAGGTCAGTTATTTCTGAATCGGTTATAAGTTCAAGCATGGTAAATCCCCCATAAAAAAGTAAAGTGGTCATAAGAGAGGGCTTTTGCCCTCCCCACCTTATTAGATTATAAGTTGTTGACCGACATGTATCTTCGAGGGGTCAGCGATTTTATTCTTAGCAACCAAATGGTCCACCGTAGTACTTAGACGTTTAGCGATAGCGTACAGGGTATCTCCTTTGTTAATGGTGTACACTGATTCACTGACGTTTAAAAACTCACCGTACTTTAGGTTGGTGGTACTATGGCCGTTAGCAAGCTGAATAATTCTTAGCCCGTTTACTCTCATGAAGTAACTTGTGGGTAAGTTGTACTTTTCAGCTATTTGCCAGATTGTATCGCCTTTCCGGACATAATATCGAGTACCGTTATAGTACCCGATAATGTCTTCAACGTATTCAATGGTCTCTTCGAAGTTAGGTGTCATATACACCTTGCCGACTTTACGCAAACGGTTAGGTCCAGCATTGTAAGCAGCTAATACTATCCGTAGTGTATATTCGGTAAACTCCACCAGAGGCTTCTTGAACAGCCGTTGATGTAGGTGTTCCAAATAACGAGCAGCCGCATCCGCTGACTCGTAGTTATCCATTACGTTCTCTACCTCTAATAAAGCAGCGGTCCGTGGACGGATTTGAAACATACCTTGTGCCCCTGCATGTGACACACGTGTATTGTCTTGGTGAGTCTCCTTAAAACTCATCCCCATCAATACTTTTCCAGGAAGACCGTAAACATAGCCAATGGCATCCAGTTCATCAATGGTTGGAATATCATCGGGTTGCTTACCAAAAGCGGCGGCATTTATCTTTACGGGTTCTTCTACTATTGGTTCTTCCTCCACAACGGGTAGAGGCTCGGTTTGTTTAACTACTACCTTAACCGTAGCGGGTGCGGTAGCAGCAACAATTTCTTTTTGTTCCGTCTCGTGTACGTAATCAGCCACCATCCACGTTGCCATTACAGCGATGATGATAGTTGCGCTAAATGCGTAACGAGTTAAATGTTTCTTCAACATGGTTTTATCTCCGAAGGTATTTGTAGGAACCACTAACGTTACTCAGGATACCAACGATGTCACCGGATACCGATACCGACATTATAGGTCCTAGAGTTGTGGTATCAAACAGCTCCAAGACTGCATCTATCCCACCTTGGGTTAATGTATTACCTTTAAACTGGTCGGGGTTAAGCTCCGTGGTTTTAAAGCCACCTAGACCAGGTATTGCGGGGTTATGTATTTTAACCTTATTCATTAGAGTATCTCCTATACTAAACCGTACAGCACTGTCAGTTTAGAAGACAGTTCTTTTGCTTCGGTATTACGGTACTTCTTCAGGTGGTTAATCACTTGGTTCATTTTGTTCTTTAACTCACCACGAGTCTTAGAACTTGCAATCCACTTGATAAAACCAACCATCTTAGCAGCCGTAGCAGATGCCAAAAGGTTCTCCTTATTTTCACTCTTAATTACAAGAGCTTGGTACAAGTTATAGATTTGTGCTTTTAATGTTGCGTTCATCACGATTTCCTTTTATTTAATCGCTTATAGAATTAAAGGGTTAAGTATCTTTAGATACGTTATCACCAATGTAATATGTATCTATTGTTTTCTGGGAACGACAAAAAAAGAAGGGGCACTAGGCCCCTTCTGATATCCACATTTGGACAGTCTTCGTAGGTTCCAGAGAGAAACACACCCTACATACTATTGCCTAAAAAACAGGCAATTAACATGGGTCAATTTCAAACACCGTTACTGAAGTGATGTAGTTCAACCGGTTTATGGAACTATAGGTGAATGACTCTTTGGCGCTACTAGGCAAGGCAAGCGCCTTAGTATTGAAGATGTCCCTGCACTGACTATATTTCTCAATGTTACGCATGGTGGTAACTAAGATATGATAATCACCCGTATCAACTTTTAGCTCAACAACCCGCTTATTGGGTTCCTGAATTCTGCTTAGTATAATGGGCTCGAGTTCTGTCTTCACTACCCGCTCAAGAATATCGTAGTCAATACCCTTAGCCTTACCATCTTCCCACTTGACAAAATCGGGCCACTTCTCTTTAAACTCAAGTGTTTCCACCGGGGCAAACTCGTGAGAGATAGAACCATCTGGTTTAGATACGTTAACAACTTTGATACTGTACATGTTACCTTCCTTTCATTTAGTAATTGTTTAAATGCACTCTCGCATCAAAATAATATGTGTCTGTTTAATATTTGGCTTTAAGAGAAATTAATAATGTTTAAGAAATTCCTGCTTCACGCTTTCCGTACCGTAGCCCTCTCCACCGTTGCCATTGCCGTGGCAATGTTAATCAACGCATACATTGTTGACGAACGCGTTAAAGGTGACATGATTGATACGTGGTCGGATGGTAAGACGCATGTAAGATATGCATAGACGACATAAGGGAGGAGCTTTCGCCCCTCCCTCGTTTATGCCGCTTACTTATAGAAAGCGCGGATTTTCTGCTCAACGTCAGCAGTGAAGTTCTTAGAGAACGCACTGAAGTCGATTGCTTTAAGAGCAGAGGCACGGTTCTGCGGGTCAGCGGTTGAAGTCATCAAAACCACGATGTTTTCAAAACGCTGGCGAGCAGCAGGTGGAATACGCATTTCGTTCATGCCACGGAAAACCATGTTGTCAGTGAACGTACCAGAGTACTCGTTCATGATTTCCAGGGCTTGACCGTAAGCTTCAACAAACGCAGCGCCTTCCAAGTTGTTCAGGATGGCCATGATTGCCTGATAGAACTGCATCTGACTACGCAGGATTGTCGGGCGGTCATTTGGCGTGTTGGGAGCCATGCGCTTCGCATACTCAAGGATGGTTACACAGTTCAGGTTCATTACTTTACCTTCTTCTGTTTCAACCACAGCCGCATCACCTTCGTCAGCTTTACCGGCACCAGGCTGTTCAACAACAGTGTTCTCTTCAACGGCACTACCGGCAGCCAAGTCATCGTCTGATGGCGTGGTTTCAGCAGTTTGCGTTTCAGTGGTTTCTACTGTAGCTTCAACGGTTTGTTCTTCAGTAGACTGAACTTCAGTCTGTTGGGTTTCTTCAACCGCTTGAGTTTCAGTAGTCTGTGTCTCAGTCGGTTGTGGGTTACGACGTTTTCCCATTTCTGGATTCTCCAAAATTAAGGTTTGTGTTCGTCAAGCTCATCCATGGCGTTTTCAATAGAGGCACTTCTTTCTTTCGCAATCTCAAGGGCAACAGTCATAATGTGTTCACCAATGTCACGAGGAAGCTCTAAAAAATCCGTCAAAGACAAACCAAACGTTTTAGCGATGTTACGCTTACCAAACTTGCGTATGGCATCATACAGTAAGCTATTAGCATTAGTCTCTTCTGCAGGATTCATCTTCACGTAGTCTAAACCAGTTACACTACCTTCGTAATCCCTGATGCCGTAATCAGTATCGTAAGCTTCGACTTGCAAGATTTTTGCGAGCGGAGTGGATATCTTCTCTTGCGTCTCAAAGAGGGAGGCGAGCTCTCGCCCGTACTCCTTCTTATCATCCAATCCAAAACGACCGTCTACTACAGGGGTCGTGTTACTGTCGCTTGGATTCTCTGCCCGCAGAGGGTAAAAAAAGTGGTTGTCATGTCAAGAGGAATAAACTCAGGGACAGCCTCACTTCTAACTATTTCATCCGGCTCGCCATCTTTACCTTCTTTCACTGAGTCACCGTAGCGCAAACCACACGCTGGGCATTCAGTGTTAGGGTAACCAATGATAGCAATGGTGGTGTCTTCAATGTATTCACCGATACTGTTCATGATAGAAGTACGAATAGTATCATCGGTGGAAAACTCAGAACACACTGTGTCAATGGTATCACGGTCTTCAATGATGTCCTGCTCATCACCGTCAGTAATGTACAGTTTACCAATCCAGTGTGAGTATTGACGCAATGTAGCGAGACGACCCTGGTCGGTGATGTACTGGTCACGCTCACTACCTTTTAAAGGAATGCGGAACGCTTTGTCTACCATGTTAACAGTAGAGTCAACCCAGTTAAATCCAACCTGTTCATACTCAGCAATGCTCGGTACCGACATGTCCATGGTAAAGCCTTCGGCTCCTTTGATGGGGACATTGCGAGTTTGAAAGTCAAACTCTTCCTGATACGCTTTTAGCTCATCAGCCGTATGTGCACCATTGCGCTTGGACATGTGCTTCATTTGCTTTTCACTTAGCTTGGACGTATCGATGACACGTAAGCGAGCAATATTGACACGACCTTCAGACACGTGATTACACTTGGTGATTTGTGCCACACAAGGTTCACGTAAATCGTAACCGTCAGGATACATTGCACAGACCATACCCCACACCATACTTGGTAGGTCGGTAGTCAGGATAATCTTCTTCAGTTCTTCAGGGTCTTTCGTCCCAAAGGTAGTATCGTACACATGAGCCAGAACAAAGTTCATCAGATAGCTCTGAATGTAGATAGTGGTATTTGAGAAAACCATGCCGTTAGTGATACGGCCCAGGGTGATTTTCTCAGCAGCGATACGGCGATTCAGTTCAAGGATAGCAGCATTGCTTGGAGCCTTGATGGTAATCCAGCCACCGGTATGCCAAAGAGGGATAGGTACAATTGAACCTAAGCCCAGACGAGCTTTAACCTTGAGTACCGCAGCTTCGCCGCTAGTAACGCCACTGGAGTCACCATGACGTAAACGGTTGGGGGTGATAGGTTTACCATCATAGACCGGACGGTTGCTCCAATCTGCCTCAGGGTCACCTAGGCGACGACGGAAGATATCGCCATTGGCAATATGCTCAATTCCATCGCTGATGGCCTGTAACCAGATAGCCGAGTTACTGTTACCACTTTGGATGTTTGGAAGTTTTTGGATGTCCTTTTGGAAATCCACCGCACTAACATTCAACAAGCTCAAAGCCTCTACATTTTTAGTAGCGGCTCCTTCGGGCTTGGGATGCAGTGTCTTTATCGGCGAGTTACTATCGATATTTACTGCCATTGTCTACTAATCTCCTGTGCCGCCACACAACTCAGTGATTTCTTCCAGGGTCGGGGCGGTAAGATTGATGAAACGGTCTTGCCAGTTTTGATAGCGCTGACCAACTTTTACGGTGATGTCCATTACGGTAAGCTCATCCGTGGTGTGTGTAATCTCACGGATGTTTGCATCGCAGGACGCTACCAGATTATCCAGCTCAATTTTAAGAACCTTTAAATCGTTAGCTAAGGTATTAGCCAGGGCACCTACCTTTGCCTCATCCAGTTGGACGTCTGGATTATCTTTAGCTGCTTTAATAAGCACACTAATGTTGGCAGAACTGGCAATTAACTGTAAACAAGCAGCACGAATACCCGCTGCTTCATTAAGGAACTGGTCACGACGAGATACACCCGGTGCTATACCTTGCGTCGCTTTTTTACCGTTCTTTCTTTTATTGTTGGATTCGGGCATCTATTGCTCCTTTACTATGAATTCAATGAAATTAGTTCTCCACATAACTAAATGTGTGTGAGTAAAAAATACCCTAGAGAGGAATTAGTCATGCTTTTAGGCGAGTTGCTTAGAAATAATAACGACCCAGAAAGGGTCGAAACTACCCGTAAAACTCTCGAACTTTTCATGCGTTTGGATTTTCTTCAGGCTGAAGAAGATTTGGATAAAGTCATTGACGACTTTGGTAGCAGTTCAGACATCCCTAGCCTACTGGCAGAAGTTAATGCTCGTATGGTAGAGCACCTTGTGTTCATTCTAACCGAGTATGGCATAGTACTTAATCCGGACCACAACCCGTCACTAACCGAACTATATACATTAGTCAACGGAATTGAAGATTTAACCCATTACGAACAACCCGAAGAGTTGCTGGATGCGTTAGAAATTCACGAGGACAGTGTTGAGCGGCTGGTGGAAGCATTATCTTTAGTAGTTAAGGATATGGAGAGCGGAAACGTTTACGACTTCTACAATGTTGTTGAGAGCGTCAGTGACCGGTTCTGGACAAACCTAACCCTAGTGCTAGATGGCACCAAGGAAGAAATTGTAGACTTTGACCGCCCCGCTATTGATGAACGTATCCCACAGGTACAGGGTTTTGTTTGGGAGTGGATTACCAACTCTCGCAGACAGGGCTACAATCTTGAAGCAGCGTACAACTTCCTGTTTGACGAATTTGTGGAACGCTTGGGTGAGAGACCAAGTACGGACCTTATAAAGGAAGTGCTACTGGAACTGAAAACCCTGGTTCGATATTCCAGCCATGAGGATGAGTCCAGTGAGTTTATCATGAAGCTCTTTGAAGAATTTACTACCGACACGGATGTTATAACTACCGCGTCGTTGGTGGTAGCGTACGTAGAGATGCATTATTACGTCCCACCTAAAGAAGAAGGATAAGGGCAATGAAAAGAAAAGAGTTTCTTGTATTCTTGGCTAAGAACAAACTCTACGCCAAAAAGAAAATGTTAATCTCGACCTTTGCCATCATTGAACCTGATGAGTACGGGTTACCGAATACGCCTGAAGCACATGTAGGTCAGGTAATCACCAAAGACTCAAAGGTTATGATTCTGGATGAAGAATTGCAACCGGTGGTATTGGAAGGATGGGTAAGCGATAAGCCTTACCTCGATATTAATGAAGTGGTTGAATTAGAACCGGGCGATTTACCCAATGTAAAGGTAAAGACTAAGACCACGTACGGTATTGCGTTGATTAACCTATTAATGCTGTGTCACGCTTTTGAAGATAAAATTGAGTTCATCAATGGAGTAATTGGATACGGTACACTGGAATCCAAAATCGTTACTGCCTTGATGGATGAAGTTATCACGGTACAAGAGCTTAGAGCTTTCCTCAAGGCTGCTTCTTGGGCAACTGGTATAATGCCACTCTTTATAGCACCTACCTCTCACAAGTCCATACAGGGCTCCCCAGAGGCTAAGGCTTTGCGTAAAAAGTTAATTGAAGAACGTAAAGACCGACTAGATGACCCAACGGCTCTTGCTGAGATTGATACGGCGCTTGCTAAACTGGATAAAGAATATATTGCTGGCGATGTTACAGAAGTATTCTACAAGTCCGGTAAAGCACACAACGTTACCCGTAAGCGTATGTACTCTATCTTTGGCGGTGAGAGTGACTTAGAAGACCCATCCAAAATGAATCTGGTGAGCAATTCACTGGAAGAAGAATGGGACGTCAGTCAAATGCCTGCTATGGTAAATGCGCTGCGTATGGGTTCGTATAAGCGTGGTGCTGAGACGGCTTTAGGTGGTGCTGACTTTAAAGACTTGTCACGAATGTTCCAGAACATCAAAATCTCTGAAAAGGATTGCAAGTCTAAAGTGGGTAAGCGCGTATTGTTCACTGAAGAAAGTTACGACCGTCTGGTTGGCCGTACTACTTTAGATGGTAAGAAGATAACGACTGATATGGCTAAGAAGTTTATTGGTACTCGTGTACTGCTTCGTAGTCCTCAGGGTTGCCAGACTAAAGGCACGCATTTCTGTGAAACTTGCGTGGGTGACTCTGTAGCCATCAACCCTAGTTCAGTTGGTATGCTTGCAGCAAACTTGGGTGCATCATTCATGGGAATCATGATGTCAGCAATGCACGGTCGTGCACTGACACTGGTTGAAGCGGATTTAAGTGAGATAATGTCATGACGGATTATTTGGAAAAAGTAAACAAACACATCATCGATGCCTCTAACAAGGCGCGTAAACATCGTGATGGTAAGGCATGGGACAATGCTAAACGTAAGGCTCGTAAGCGCTACGTTCCTCGTGGTAAGGTATTTAATAAACTGACGCGTGAAGAACATCAGCGTTGGTGGAAAGAAATCACCGCTGACTTACCAGAGGATATGGTGGGTAAGATTAGTCGTAAAAATCCGGCTGAATATTCTGAAGAAAATTATGACGATGGCGTCACAGCAGACGAAGAAAGTCATTACGATTAAAGCAAAAAAATGAAGGAGGGCGAAAGCTCTCCTTTATGACGTATTTTTATGATAGCCCCTATCCGGTTATTGTCCTTAGCGAATTAACGGAGTTAAATAATGGACATCGAAATAGCGTTACGGATGGCCTATCGTGCAGGGTTGGAGAATAGTAATAATAAGATAGCTCATGACGAAGATGTTGTAGTTTCCGGTATTATCAACGGAGTAACTCTTCGCCGCTTTGCCGTGGATGATTGGACATTCGATGTAAAAATGGTAAGAGCGTTAAAGGTGGAGCAGTACGGTATGCCGTATCTAGCCGCCGCCAATATAACTCTTAATGGAGTAGATGCCTATGTTGATACCATGGTTGGTAGAGACATTACGCAGATTAAGAAAAAAGACGTGAGGTCGATTGCAATTGCTTCACATAAGTTGGGGGCAGAGGTGTTGGAGTACGACCGTATTAATGCGGGCGGTGTTCGAAGAGAACGTATCCCTCTGAATTTCAGCCAAAAAAAATAAGAATAAAGCTGGGGCCGAAACGCCCCACTTTATGTCGTCTAGAGAATCAATCGTCTATGTATAGTACCCAGCGAATGTGGGTACGTTCTTTCTGCGTCAAGTCTTCACCTTTTGCAAGTAACTCTTCACCGTATTCAAGCAAGGCTTCCTTAGATAATGCTTTAGGTCGATGGTCACTTGGAATTATTATCATTCCACGACGTGTCCATAACTCATTCCCGTAAGTAACAAAAGGTGTACGTCGGTTACCTAACGACCACGCTACCTCGTCGGTCATGCGAAGTGCTTTTAGAATATCTTCCGACCTGGTTCTCACCGCAAGCTCTATGATATTAACCATAGCCTGCCCCGTTAACATTGGATGCTTGTCCATATTTTCAGATTCCCTCAAAAAAAGAAAGGGGATGAACTCCCCTAACTTATTACTTACTTAGTCACGTATCCACCAGACCATCTCACGCAACAGCTTACCGTTGAAGCTGAAGTCAAGGTCATTGTGACCGGCAATGCGCATATGTTGTTGATGCGTGGCAACTTCATAGTTATTGCGGCTATGGATACCATCCTGCAGAATGTCGTAAGGAATGACCAGGTCGTTACCGTCTACACCGAAGTGTTTATGGATACGATAGGCTAAGCCAACACCCTCTACTTTCTCAGGCGAGCAGACTTCACCGGTATAGCAGTTACCAATCATACCACTTCCAACGTAAACCAGACCATAGTGGTTGATTAGACGAAGGATGGAGTTTGGATAGAACACACTAGTACCTTCTTCCAGTTCAACCTTAGGCTCAGTCTTTGCAGACAGGGCATTGGTCTTTTCAGCGGTTTGCTGTGTCAGGACAGCAGTGCGCGCAAATGATTCAGGAGAAGGATTCTTTGCGCCTTCAATTACTGGAGTGTCTTCCAACACCTCAGGGATGTCATTGCTTTCGGTCATGCAGACACTGGCAATTGTGTGTGCGACATTGACGTCCACTGAATCAATTGGTTGCTCACCAAAACGAGCCAGTGCCAACGCAGCAAATTTACCTAACACATCCGCTTGGCGTTTCACGCGAAACTCTTCCACGGTCTCAGACCCTTCGGCGCTGGTAGTTACAGTAACATAGTAGTTACTTGCGCGGTAATGTATTGCCATTTCACCGCCTGGTACCGCTACCGGCATTTCTAACATCCCGCCTTTAGTCCAAAGCTGTGTTTTATCATGTAACGTCATCACGGTACGATTGTGATTCAGTCGGGTCACCGCTTCTTTGGGGATTTGAAATGCTTCCATGATGTCTTCGTCACCCGCCATTGCTTTCTGCATGATAAGTGGTAACACAACTTTGGCAAGGTTGTCCTTAACGTTCGGGATTGTCTCACCGTCCGGAATAGTAGTCACATATGCTTTCTCGTAACGGTTTGTAAGTTCAGGCATAGAACTCAATGCACCGAGCACTGCGCCTTTATCATTTTCATCAACCGCAGAGGTAGCGAAAACACATACGCTGTTGGACACATTAGCAAATACCAGATTACTTAAAATATGTTGCTTCATTACTATCTTCCTTTTACTTGTAGTTTAAAGTGGTACTTATAGGTACCCGTTCATTTGTATTATATATGTCTAGGTTTTTTTATGTTAAGAGAAAAAATAAGAGGGGCTTGATAGCCCCTTTATTTACCATTTACTTTTGCTCCAGCAATCCCAATCTTTCCACCAGCGATATGATGTACGATTGTGCGTCATTCGTTTCTAACCGACTGATAAGGTCGAACAGGAATCGCGATGCAAAATCTGACAGCCGCGTACATTCCGCCGTTGTAATATCATATTCACCCGGTTTAGAAAATAGAAGTATTGAGCGGTCCTTTTGAATTTCAATCAGACGCTTCAATAACATTTCTTTTCTTTGCTCAAGTGGAATACGACCCAGCGTATATGCAATAGCCTTGCCGATAGCAACTCCTTCCATGGTCAGCGACGGATAAGTTTGAACTTGTGGTTCATCCTCTTGCATCTCCGACTCATCGAATAGAATCTCTTTACGTAATTTGATTTTGGCTATCACCTCAGTCAATGTGCCCATACTTGTATGGCTACGTAGCAGATTCTGTTGCTCTTCCGACATGTTCTTAATGTGCAACTGCGTTAGCTTGCAAGTCGTATGCAATAACTCTTTCAAAGAATCTTTATCGAAAGTCATTTCCTCTTTATACCAAGGAACATTTCTTTCGGCCCACCCACGAAGAGTAGACTCTAATTCTTCTTCATCAATTACCGCATCGTCACTAACGCCAGTTAATAGCATCAGTGAACCGACATCCCTAACTTCCCTTTCGCGAAGCTGTAATGCATTAAGTTCTTTAGAATTAAACTCAACAATTAAGCCTTTACCCAAGGCGTTAAGAATATCTTTCGAAGTGCGTCCTGTTTCAGCCTTAAGGTTTAATACATTAAGGACTGCCCCAAGTTGCTTACGCTCTATAACTTCATCGATTAACCGTAGAAGTGCGTCCTCTTCCAAGTGCCTTGCTTCAGACACTAATCCGCGAACTACAAATACAGCTACCGACGTATCATTACTACCAAGTAGTTCCCTAATAGTAGCTAGATAGTTACAGGTTTGTTGTACCCAACGCTCAGTCACTTGCGGTTCCATTTTATACCGTGACCAAGTTGTTAATAGAATTGCTGCCAATTCATTTTCTTTAATGGATGAGTGTTCAACGATAGGTATCTTTCTAATTAAGCCAGTTTCAACTGTAAACATTGTAAATCTCCTGAATGGGGGATAAGACAACGAGTTGCTAGTTGATGACTCCGTTGGTTTTACGGTACTACTCAGTTTATGTAAAACTCACCACGTATTTCCATTTTGGAGTTAAAAGAGACATTATACCTCTCCACTCTGTTTTTCAAGTAGGTTGGTAGGTTAACGAACGATAACAAATCCAATAACGCTATCGGGGCGTTACTGGGTAATCGTCCTGTCTCTCGCATCACTGCTAACAACTCTCTATTATTGTCTAGTGTGCTTGGTGCATCCTCCAGGTTATTGATTAGTCTACCCACCATGTCAGCCCGTTCCGCTAAGGGAACCCGATTCTGGGCGGCTACTATGCCAGCCATCCTCATGTAAGCCTCTAGCCAATTCGTTTGACCCTTAAAGTAATCAGGTTTCTGACCACTAGTAAGCAATGCTAGGTAGTACTCCATTGATTCCAAAACATATTGTGTCTTGAACGTCTCGCAGTTCATCGTCTGTTGTATTCTTAATAACAACTCACTACGATACGCCTGCACCAGAGCAGGATAAGACCGTAGCTCTTGCGGCACGGTAAAATACTCTGCTGTGTACAGACTCACAGGTAACTCAGACATGGGCATTACACCCGTTACGTCTTTCGTTTGACTTACGTTAGCGACAACTTCTTTGGTAGACGGTGTTGGGGAAACATCCGTCAATTGGTCGTCTTGGTTTTTAGATTCTTCAGCAACATCTAAACCGCTATTACGTAATGTAGCGCAGGTAGCGGCGAAACTTAACGCCGCGTTGCCGAGAAATTTTAAAATCCGATTAGATACGAATTTTAGCTTTTCCCTCATTTATTTGGTCTCCCTATAACGAAGGTTGAGTTCAGTTCACCTATGCTCTTAACCCTTGGGCGTAGAAGCTTTTTCTTCTTCTCATGGTATTCCATGTGCTTAGGTAAGTTACGAGCTAAGATGTACATGAAATCTGGCTCAACATCAGGCCAATCTTTCAAACGACGTAAACGACCCACAATCTGGATATTTGCCTGACTGGAGTTAATGTTTGTTGTCATTAAGCTATAACGTAACCCTGGAATGTCTACACCAGTCCCCGCTGACAAAGCAGTGGATGCCGATATATCCGATTCCATTAACACCTCGTAGTCATCCTCTGATATATAACGAGCTACTTCTAGTGTTGGATTCCGTTTAGCAAGATGGTCCGCTATCTTCCCACACATTTCCTTGGTCGCCGCAAACACGAGACACTTCTGACCATCATCCCTACGTTTGACATACCACTCGTACACCAACGAATCTATCATCGCTAAGTACTGTGCTAAGTAAAGAGGTCTCTTAATAAGACTTTCTTCAAACAGCGTGTGGCTATACATCTTTTGTTGATTGATGTGGCGTATCTTCTCCGGTTCCCATAGTTCGTACAGCAATGCTTTAACGCGAATGTAACGGTCAAAATCTCCAGGCGTAAAACGCATTCTTTCTGGCCATTGTATTTGCAACATTCTGTTACGAAACGGTGAGTCCGTTGTGATTGTAGCAGACAAGAAAATTGTCTTAGGAATATGAGCGTACAAATCCATCTTAAAGATTTGGTGCTGGTTCTCGTGGGCTTCGTCAACAACTCGTAGACCTACACCTAACACTTTCCACAAATTCCAGGGCTTAATAGGATAACCTCTGAGTTTACCCGCCTCGTAGTCTTTATAGAATCGCGCCAGTGTCGTTGTTGAAGCGATGATGGCCTTGTAATCGAATTCGCCCGCCAAAGCTAGATTGATTGCACTTAACAAAGCAGCACTGCCTCGTATTACACAAATCTCTTTCTTCTTTAGGCCTAAACAATCTTCCAGGTCACCTATCCACTTTTCGATGTACTTACCACCCATCTGAAAACAAGTGAGTACACCTAATGTTTCTGCAGCCTTTTGACTACAGAACGTATTATGGGTTACGATAAAATCATCCGTAACGTATAGCTTGTCGTCATGGGCTATCGAGATACACTGTGCTTCCTTTTCACCAACGTACTCTATACTTGTTAATGCAAGTTTAAAGTTCTTACTGTACTGATTAGATTCAGACAGTTTGGCGATATGGCGTGGCAACCTAAATAACTCAGTAGGATTAGCCGCACGTAAATGTACACGATATGCTGTCTTCCCAACCCTTTGTTCACCGCGATAGGTGTACTTAGGTACCTTACTAGTCAACTTGGCATGATGACCTAAGCTTCGAGCAAGGTATTGGAATTGTTGTGCCAGCAACAGACTAGACGTAGAGAAGCTTGAACTTTTGTTCTCACTTACTGTTCCATCCGTGTCCATTAACCCTTGTAACAAACTTCTACGCTGATAAGTCGAGCCATCCAAGTATTCCTCAGGAATAAACTTTTCATGACTTAACTTTCCACGTAAACCCATCTCTTCCAAAATGGTCAACCAAGGATTAGCCAAGATAGACTTGTCTTCCCTGATGATGTTATAATCAACCCCACCCGCTTGAGATAGAGTCATTCCAGCTGGAAGGTTTTTATGCAGTGCTTCTAATAGCTCCTTATCCGGTGTGCTAAATTTTAGAACCTGATTACCAACATGACCATCGCCTAATATTAAACCCAAGACGTAAGGGTCAAGTGGTAACGCTTTCCCCTCATTCTTTTCGGACTCGGGTAAGTCAATGTAATACCTCGCGTTAGGGTTAGATTTACGATGCTCTAGAATTTCTCCTAGTTGCTTCACCGTCCAACCTTGGTCGGGGTTATACACTCTCCACAAATGTTCTTTGCAACACTCCGTAGTACGGCCATCGGAAAATGTCAGTTTATAAATTGCCTTTTTACCCTGAGGGTGTATTGCGGTAACTTTAGTAGTTGAACCGTCCTTAGCAATTACATCCTGACCTACAGCCATGTCACCCATGGTTAGCCAACCACCGGGAACTTTAATAGCTGCATCCAAAGGCTGTGCCTTCCCGCCGCCAGTCGCAAGGGTAACCACCTTTGATTCGCCTGGGTCTTCCATATACTGGATTACCCTAGGTTGGTCATCACGTGGTACCCAATGGTCTGGAATGTTGTAATCGACTTCAGTTGGCGTATACATACGCTTCACCGTTATCTCAACAAGGCTCGGTGGGATGTTAGCATTTTTCAGCATGTCGAGAAATTCTTCATACTGGTTAATGTGAAAACGGTAGTAGGTACGCTCAGCATTAGACGCCGCGTATACCTTAGCCATCTTCTTGTGGAACTTACCTCTCGCGTAATGCCCCGTCCACTCAACGAGCGGACGGAGAAAGTTTTGAATGAGAGGCCTTAAACGTGGAGATACCTTAGTCACCGAAAAGTGATGACTGTAGACATCTATTTTACAATAATCGCTCAAAATAACCTCTCCCGCTTTAAACCATTTACCCAGCTAGAATATTGTCGTAGTTGTGGTCCGGTTTATTATGGTCGATGTACGACGTAGGTCGCAGAATAACATCGCCGTGACGTTCGAATGCCATCGCCGCAGACAAGCTACGGTTAAACATATTTTCACGGTGAATATTAAAGACCTCTTCATCATTCCCAATTGGTGGGGCACATGAATTAGACCTTGCTGCGTCCGTAGCCAGAAGCGCCAATAGTAGAATCTCAAGATGCAATACGTTTACATCAGCACGACTGTTTACAATATCGTAAAGCTTACGCAATGCTTCTGCTGACGTCTTACAACCGTAGACTCCGTTTCGACTCTTCTTCTCAGTGAAATCTGAAATGCTTTGCATATATTCAAGCATGTTCATGTGTCGCTGAGGCATCACCAGGAATGGTTTACTGAATGTCCAATTGGCCAAATCAATAACGTAGTCACCATACCGGTTCACCGTCCAACCGTACTTCTTCAAGTATTCTAAGAAATCATAAGTAAAGCTAGCCAAACGCGGACCTACGCTAGTAGGAACAATATGCTCAACCGCTTCCCTTTCCCCACGGGCATTCTTAATGTGTCGACGAATTACAACTTCCGCCATCACAGCCAGTGTGGTTGTAGGCAATATTTTAACATCCGTTACCTCAGGGTTATTGATGTCATCAAGGTACTTGACGTATTGCTCAGGGATGATTAACTCTGGTTCGTAGTCCTTCAGGGTCATGTGGAATTGAATCTTCGATTGGTCCGCACCATTCAATTTAATGAACTCTGCATCCCGCTTCTCAATATTCAAATGCTCAGCTACCGATGAGCCGTCTTCGTGCTTAGTTGACATTACCTTTTGCGTTACGAATGAACATAACGCAATGGCACTGATATGACCAAGACGAGTGGCTTGACGATAGTACATCTGACTAGGGATTGAATAACTCAATGCCCCAGCACACGCCTCACACACGTTGTATTCGTGGCGATGCTTACATTCAAGAGGAGAACGTAGTTTAACTCGCTGTCCCTCCAAATGTTTAGACTCCAAGGTAATTTCTTCCAGACTACCATCTGGCAGTACATGGTACTTACCATTAAGGTTAACCAATGATTTCTTGGTGACTTGGAATACAACCGTACGGTCACTTCCACAATCACCGGGTACTAAGCCTTTAACGTATTGGTTCTGTAATGAAACCTTACGACCAAAGTACTCAGTCTTACGTAGTGGTTCTGTGGTTACTTTCAGAGCCTTAGTACCAGAGCGAGATTCCTGTGCAGATTCCGCCAGTATTTTAAGCCCCTCAATAAATCCACGCAGGATTGGTTTACGGAAGATGTTAGAATCGTAGTCTGTAATGAAACCACGAATAAATGCCTGTAACACCTGACCGATAGAGATTAGGTTAGCGCGACATGCATCTGCAATTGCATTACCATTTAAGGTAGGGCATGTCATCACCGTTTCCGTAATCTGACGATAGGCCTGTTCAATACTGACAGTACTAGGGCGTACTTCAGCAATGGCTTCTCGCACTACCGGATGTTCGAAGATGTCAAGGTAATCTAACACCGAGATTGTTGTAACGTACTCTTCCAGTTGTTCACCAGTGAATACAAACACGTTGTTAAAAATAACCATCGCCATACGGTTCAACAAGTCCATATCGCGACAGATGCCTTGGTCGAAACATTCCCACAGTGGGCGTGACATCAATTTCTTGTGCACGCCATTACCGAATACCACATTACCGATATGGTGATGTGGCAACAGAGCCAACTGTGGGAACTGACGATGATAGTCCCAATAAATAGTTGAGACTATTGTCTTACGACCGTTTACGGTTTCTACTGTACCATCATCGAACTTTAAGTTCATGGTCAGGACATTGTCAAACCGTTCCATTAGTTCTGGGATTGATAGATTAAGTAAATCTCTTGCCAGAATTGTTTCGTTTAGATGAATTGGATGCATCCAGAATATTCCTTTTATTAATTCAGGTTACTTACCCGGTTTATACGGTGAGTAGACAAACTCAACACCACCACACATCATCAAATGTTTCATGAGCTGTAGTGGGCGTGAATTGCCACGAGGTATTTTGTTACGGTCAACAACGCAATCAATGTCGGTTGGTTTATCCGCATTCATTATGCTAATGTTGATTGCTTCTGATGAATACAACGAGTTTGTTCTATCCAGCAGTTCCGCTACGGTATCTGGGTCCATAACTGCAGACATCAGACGTACCTCAGATTCACCCGCAAATCGAACGGGCGACTCACGATACGGATTTAAGTATTTATCCGCTCTACCTAATTGCACCACAATGCCATGGTGCTGACGTTTAGCAATTGACGTCGTAGACCAGTCTTCACCAGTCTTATCCAGCAACATCATGTATTTGGTGTCAATGGCCACTGGGCGTTTCGTCGTAATCATTCGACCGGTATTACCACGATAGGTAACTGGCCCAACAATAGAACGATGATTCGCTTCAATATCCCTGACTTGCTGAATGCCAACGTTGGGGCTGTTGGGCGGTAGCATCAGCGTAATCGCTTCTTGGTCCGATAACTTCGGATTGAGAATTGACTGCACATGTTCGTCTTGCTTAGCCTTAGTATCAAGGTGCTTTAAGCAATACCAATACATATACGGCGACGCTGCTTTGTAGTACGCCATCAGTAGGTCAAAACCTTCTTCTAACGAACTTGCATTCCGCACTCGACGAGCACATTGTGTACTTGCCTGGTTAGTCCATTGTTCAAATATCTGTCCGACGTTTGAACGCTTAATAACTGACAACGGGTCTTTAATTACGTCCGCACGAATACCGCAAGCAGTGGTAGGCATATCTTCGTCTTCACGAATACCTACAATTACACCTTTGGTCCCATGTGTATCGGTAATCTTGTAACCGATAGTGGGAACCTTGCGATAGGCATATGTAATCTCGATATTGAAATCGTCCAAAGGCGCTTTGTTCTTAGTGCGAACTACACGGTCTTTAGAAGACTCTGGGAAGTTAGCCAAAGCTTTTACTACCCAGCCGTGGAACTCAGGGGTAATGTCTAAATTACCCTTACCACGCTTCTTGCTGTTATGCTGATACAGCTCAATGATTTTACGGAAGAACAAATCTTTGCTCCGCACGTATTTCATCATGTCATCTTCCATGCCAGTAGGCGTGGTACGATAACGCGCATTGTGGTCGGTCAGGACATCAACATCAACAACCTTTGCACCGGGCTGGGCATAGATTGTTTTATCGAATTCAAAATCGACACGGTCGGCTAACAGATTACGTGGATGTAAATCTGAGATTGTCAGGTTAGGGTCCATTTGACGGAACGCCATAATCAAACCATCTTCACGAATTGTTTCACCGGGTCCTGGGAAAGGCTTGTAGTAATTTTCATCACCGTACAAGTTCAGTGGGAAATACTGCTTACCGCAAGATGCAGTACGCGTTCCCAACATAGTCGTTGCCAGTTTTTGCTGATAACTTCTGCTGATTTCAAAACCATCCTCAATGATACCGGGCACGGTTAAATATGCCACGTTAGTTTCGATGCCGTATTTATAGTTACCCTGACGGTCTACACACGGCGAATCTTTTATCACGGTACCTTTGGCTATGGTTGCACCTTTAACTATCTTGCTGGCGTTCTCAGTATCTTTATACTTCCACCCAAGGCTAGTGTGCTGGAAGAAGTAATTCTCCAGTAAGATGCTGCCAATTTCTTTGGTCTCGAAATCCTCATAGACGACTAGCGTCGATGGGTTCTCTTGAATTGCTCCTTGAGATATCTGTTTGGCATATTTTGGGAACACGCCAAGGATTGTTGCATTCACCGGAATGCGTTGGTTAAATGTATACTTACCAAACTCACGTTCGGTACCGGTTAAGTTACGACGAACAGTTACACCTTCAGTAACTAATCGTTGTTTAAGGTGCGAAGCTTGCATCTGTTGCCGAGATGCTGAGTTAACTGCCACCCAAGGATTTAAATTAGTAGGGGCACCTACCAACTCGATATCCAATTCATTAACCAGACTGGCATTCCCCTGCTCGTCTAAGCGGACGAACTTTTCAGTCTGTAAGTCAATGTACATTGGCTCACCATCCATATCGGTGATATGACGGTAACGGGTTTCATCAATCATTCTCGTAGTATCCTTTTATTTTAATGAGAGTATGTCACCTAGATAATATATCTTTGAAATTTTATTCAATGGCAACATCTCTATTTTATGTTTAGTTTAGAGAAAGCTTCGGAGACCAGCCCCATGGAACTAACCAAGTCAATGGCAAGTGCAGGTGCCGACATCTATTACACCCCTGACTTCAGGAATGTTTTGGAAGACCATGTTACGTTACTACGAAACGATGCCAGCACAGAAGTGGTAGATGTTAAACCTAATGTGGCCTATAAATTCGAACGCGATTTATTTGGCTACCTTGCAAGTATTAACGTACCACATCATCTACACTGGATTACCATGCGAGTGAATGGTTGGAAGAAGGACACAGAGTTCTTAAATCCTACTCGTCTGTTCATCCCTCACCAGTCCAGTGTGAATAAAATCAAACAAATGTATGAAGCATCTACTACAAAACAATAGATGGCTGAGTATTTTTTCACCGTAAATGCTGGGAAACCTTAGGTTTCTCAGTGTTTTATGCCGTCTAGACAAAAAAAATAAAGGGAGCCGAAGCTCCCAATATTAGTTATTACTTACCAACCACGGTTACCCCAATTACCTTGGTTACCAAATTGGTTACCGGTAGGGTATGGAGTAGACTGCCGCATTGGTTGTTGTGGTTGACCGCCCCAGCCAGTATTTTGCTGTTGAGGCTGTGCCCAGCCAGGTCCACCAGTATTACCAAATGTTTGTGGCTGTGAATACGGGGTGGATTGACGTGTGTGTTGTGGATTGTTTTGCTGCGGGTTAACCATATCCTGAAAGCGACGCTTGGTCGGTGCCGTTTCAGCAGGTGCTTCCTGTGCTGGTTTTTGCGCAAACGAAGTAGCTGGCTTAGGTGCACTCTGCGCCAACTTTTCAGTCAGCGTCATTTTACGACCTTCTTCCAGTACTTGTTCTTGCTTAGCAGACCAGTCCAGTTTCTTAGACTTACCAGCAGGCGCTGCAGGCATAGCAGGTGTTGGTGGTTCAACCTCCTCCACTTCGTTAGGGTCAACCGCCCCTTCATTACCACGCAGGTTGGGAATCAGACCTTTATACGGGTCCAATTCTTTCACGTCATCTTCCCACGATACATCGATTAACAAATCATCGAAATCTTCGCCCCAGACTTTCTGGAACTTACGCAGGACAACGTTCAGACGCTTAGCCGTAGCAATGTAAGCATGAAGCAATGCGTGGAACGACGGAGCCACCATAGAGTTGCTACCGAAGCTGTACGCATGTTCATTGATATCCGGCAGAATAAAATCAAACATATCAAAGAATGGTTTGAAATCGGACTTACGGAATTTTACACCAAAGATAGTGCGGTCTTTGTTACTGGCTTCCATACGCAACGGTGAGTGTACCGTAGCAAGGCGATTGTATTTCTTATCACCCATTTCACCAGAACGCTTCACAAACAGACCGATAATCTTTTCAGCTTCTGCTGGGTTGATACGGTCAAGCAATGAATCCAATGACTTCACCGTCTTAGCGTCAAAGTCTGGTACCAGCTTCAGGTATTCCTTCTGCTTGATAGTCAGTGGCTTTTGACGTGCCGGGTCAGCTGCTAACTCACCCAGACCTTGGATAAGTGTTGCAGCAACGAAGTTCAGTTTGAATTGCATTTGGTTACGCAGTTCGAACAGTACAGCGGATTCACCACGCATTACGTTTTCAGACATTGGATGGAACGCAATATGGTTATCCCAGTCAGGGTTACGCAAAATCTTTTTGGTAGGCATTACCATTTGCTTACCAGCAATTTCTACCGGACCTTTAAATGCGGTAACAAATCCCTCGCTGTTTACATTCCAGCCAGCCGATTCAACGATAGCTGTATATAGTTCTAATAAATCCATTATGGACTCCCGTTTATTTAAGTCTTATTCGAATAGGGGAACCGAAGTTCCCCTGATTTGTTACCACTTACTTGAATCAGCCGAGCCAAAGACTTGGATGTTCGATGATTGTTCAGTAGCCATACCTACGGTGTTTGTCACCGCGTAGATATCTGAGGCCAGTGAACTCAGGTCGTTATTGTTGTTACCAATGATTGGTGCAGTCAGACCATCTGCGAAAGATGGAATTACATACGGTACCGGTGGCTCATTATTAACTTGGATAGAGATTTTGGTTTCACCCAAGATATCTACTTCCATATCCAGTGTCACAATGAAGTTCCAGTTGTTGGTAACGTCGGGCATTACAATGTTTTCCAAACGGTCCAAGAATAACTGAATATATCTATCCAGCGGAATGTCTTGAACAAAGCCCCGTGGTACATCTGTCAGGGTAGCGTGAGGCTGACCATTAACAGTGGCGTTTGTCGCGGAGAACTTTACCTTGGTCAGTAGACATTCCATTGCTAACGGCGGTACCGTATTGGATAGAATGGTGGCCATGATAGAAGTTACATCAGAACCTTTAAAGTGCTCTGTATTCTCCGTATAGGCAGACGCCTGTTTAAGTGGTGGCGATAACTCAAAGTGCTGTGTTACGTGCAGTGTAGAGGGAGACAGGTCACACAACAGTCCGTAGGTAATATAACCTTCTTCAAAGTAGTTACCCTGGTCATCCCAGTTACGCAGTAGCGTATCGTCTACAATACTTGCTTCACGTACCTTGGTGGTCGCTTCATTGAAGATGTCCGCCTGATTGCCTTGCATGTGGTCGACATTGTTTTGTGCCGAATGCAAAGCTTTCATGGACTTAGCCAGATACTGGTTGTGGTTAGTATTAACTCGCTCAGATTTACGAGCACCAGTAGAAGCTATTGCACGGAAGTCGTGCATCTTCACCTCTTCTTGCGGATAGAAGTTGGTTGCCTGCAGATTATTGAATACGTCTTCAGGACGCATTACAACGCTCTGATTTTGGAAACCACCACCATGTACAATCAGGTCGTTAACAATGATGTGGTTTGATTCCCAAATCTGCCACTGACCCATGCCCATCATGCGAAGTACGATAACATTATTAATGTACATCCGCATGTTCGGGTCAAGATGGTCACTGAACGGTGCTTTACCAACATGGTCCGTATAGCCAATGATGATTTTACGCGTTGGTATATTACCAACCATCAGCTCAATTTCCATGAAGAAGCGATAACGACGTTCGTTCCAACCCTGAGTAATGTTGATATCACGACCGGCTTCAGAAGACGGACGAAGGATAGTGGAAGCAACACCGGCTACTGAGTTAGCTGAGATATTACTACCATCTTGGGTCGCGTTTTTCAACAAGCTCACATTACGCGTATCGTCAATGTAAGTATTGTAAGGACGTGCCGCCTGTTGGTGGTACGAGCCGGTTTCAATAAACATCAACTTGGTTACGTTAAAATTTGACATTCTTATCTTCCTTTTATTTTGCAATAAGATGCTTTCGGGTTATTTGATTCGTTACGATAATATATGGTTATTAATCGCACGAGTTAAGTTGACTTCGTTGTGTTCCCGTGGTCACCACGGTAGTGCTTGTCCAAATCCATCAAGAAACGTGCACACTCCGGACGGAAGTTGCTTGGGATAATCAAAGGAGTACCTTCAGCAGTTTCGTCTGTTTCTAATGGCGTGGGTAAGTTATTTTCAATATTAACTGAATTAACTTTATCCAACAGGTCATCAATCCAATCGTTACCGACGTTATTTTTCGACGTCAGTGGTTTACCGCTTGTGCGACGATAATGTGGATAGATTTCAGCCAGTATCTCCAAGTCCGCACGAGTTACGCGAGACTTAGCATGTCCACTACCACCCAGTGAGATTTCACCTGGGTCGCGGGCTAAGAACTTCGCACTGCACAAAGCAGCAAGAACATCAAAACCACGAGTGTGTAAGATAGCTTGGCAGATACCTAGCAGATGACACATTGGTACATGAGTGATGTGGTATTGGGCAGAAGGTGCAATTACCTCTGAGACCATGTTACCGCAAATCATGTAGTGTACTTCATTCACCACCAAGTTAGAGCGTACTAGGTTATCAATACAAGCCTTTACTAACTTGATATCGATGCCGGGTTGTAGTCGCTCTGCCATTGTTTCCCAGTGCCTGATGACGTAATGCTCAATGTCACGGGGTACACGTTTGGACAACTCTTGGCGGACACGGGTATTTTCCATGATAGACAAATTGTCTTCTTCACGGGCATTATCCGTAGGACGATGTTTATCACCTATGCGCTCGAATGATTTATCCATCTGGTCCATCTTGGATTTCAGATAGTTGTACATCTTACGCACAATGTGTTCAGTACCATCGTTAGGGTCAATCAGTAATACCTTACGAATCACCGCAAATGACAACAGCCACTCAGGTAACTCTTCAGTACTCAATGAACCGTAAACTGCTGATGTAGTCTTACGGCTGTACGTAGAGTTGACGGTCACGTATACATTTAAACGCTCCCATTCAGGCCGCGCCATAATGCGTGGGTCTATCAAATCCATCGTACGGTACTCTTTATAAGCAGTACCAACATCTTTCGCTATCGCCGCCATATACTCACCAATAATTGGCAACAACGGCTTTAGCACCATCCCCAAACGAACCAAGCCTTTATACTCGCTTCGAATGTAAGTTAGTTCACGAGGACCATCGTCTTCACTGTAGTGCTCATTAACTTCACCTGCACTAATGTCCAAGTGCATTTCTAGCCACCGGAACATTTTATCTACATCAATGGTGTCATACAGGCGAGCAATGTGTTGTTTTAGTTTTACAGTGAGCCGCTCACGTGAACGTACGGAATCGAAGGACTCACGAATGTCATCGTAGGTCTCAAGTATTTCTTGCTGGTCTTCTTTACTCAAGGACGCTAAATAACGATTCAGTGGCCCCATGCTTCTTGCAGGGTCATTGACATTACTTCGGTCAAAGTTCTGTGTGTTGAATGAAATGGTCGTATCATCCAACTCTACTTTAACAGAAGTGAATCTGTTGTTAGCAGGGTATATTTTTAATGGCATTCTGTTCTCCAATACTTTTATTTAACAGGTCCGTAGCACGTTTATAATATATCTTTGAAAATATTTTCAATTGCGCCCGCACCAATCTTTCAGAGATTCCAATCTACAGATTGACAGAGGTTCATGGTAACCAGATTCATCCTTTTCAATGGTGAAATAATCCAATTCAGTTAAGACGTTATTCCTTGCCCCGCCTACTACACCAATTAGATACTCCACTTCGTCATTAAGTTTGAACGTTGGTTTAAAACCTACTGCGCTACCAACTAGAAATAGCTTACGCGTTTCGCCACAAGTCGCTATAGACAAGTTATCAACAAACACTATTGTGGTACCGGTGGGTGGTATTTGTCTTGATATGGCGCTCTCTGGAACATTTGTGATGTCTCTCACCTTAGAGTCAACCGCCGCTATAGCAAAAGTCGACCTATGTTTGATGTTACGTATCAACACGCCTACATCTTTAGGGTTTTCAAACTGACTTAGGTCTAAAAGTTTGATGTACCATTTCTTTAGTTCCTCACCAGTATTTATTGCGTTAAAACTGGACACTTTGATTTCCCCTTAGATAAAAAAAGAAAAGGGGGAAACGCCCCTATTCTTGTTCCTTTTTGGAAGGAGTATCTACACTAGCCTCAAGAAGCATATCTTGCAGCGCATACAGTTTTTCCAACCGACTACGGAATTGGTTACAGGTGGCACTAGTTAAAGCACCCATTTCCGCTTTATGCAGTTGGTCACTAACTTGGTCAATGGCCTTTTGCACTGCGTTGATGGGATGCGTGGGTTCGCTAGCACGTAACAACTGAATAGCCATTAGGTTTGCTATATGGTTATCCACTTCATTGTTCTCACCCCACATCCGTCTTTCGCTGGAAGCCTGGTCAATTGCTACCTGTAGTTCCTTGTTTGACATACCCATTGACATTGTGCTCACCCCTTCTTCTTAAAGCGTGGGTTAGCCGGTACGGGATAGATTGCTTGTACCTTAGGATACATTACATCCGCCCCATAGACTTCATATGCTTCATTACCAATTAACCCAGAGTGAACATGTTCAATGTTACCCTGTTCATTAGTAAAGAATTCCCCATGTGGTAAAAAGCGTCGTTTAAAACGACCGTGCCATTCACCATTAAAGTTTTTGTTATCGTCCCCACTAGGGTAGGTCTGAGGACCACAGGCACTACATTTAGCAATGCCTAGGTCTTCAGGTTTATTCAATCTTTCATTGAACCTAGTGTGGAACCATCCGCAGGCTGTGTTTTCAGCACAGCCGCAGACTTGACACTGGAAGATTGACATCGGACGTCCTTAGAAAGGCATGTCGTCGTCGTAATCGTTACCACCGCCACTATTACCACCGTTGCCGTTACCACCGCCATTATTGCCGTAGTTACCGCCACCGTTGTTGTTGTTGTAGCCACCGCCGTTACCGCCGCCACGGTTGTAGCCGCCACCGCCTTGACCTTTAGGCTGTGGTTCTTTGTACGTGATTGCGCTAACGATAGCCAGCAGTTCACGAACCTGACCGAAGTAACCTTTAGCAAACAGGCGAGACTCAAGACCTTTCTCAATTGGTTGGCCTTCAGCATCTGTTACTTTGTGGAAGAACGGAGACGTCATGTAGAAGATAGCCTTCGGACGTTCCTTCGCTACCAACGACAGGTAGATGCGACCATCTTCGGCTTTACCGATAACAGTCTTCGATACTTCTACCGGTGAGTCTGAACGCTTACCGCCAGGCCACAGATAGTTTTTGTTTGAGATGTAGAATCGGCATGGACCATCGTGTTTGATGACTTCGTCGGACAGAGCAATCAAAGCTTGTGCAGTACGAATGTCCATGGCAGCACGAATCAGACCATTGTCTTTATCACCTTCAACACCAGTATAAACATCGATACGCGGGTTACCATCTTCAGTTAAGTAGAACAGTAACGTAGGCGCTGATTTAGCGTTGTCCAGCTTTTCACCATAGAGACGCATTTTAGCGTGGTCCAAGGCAGTCTTCTTACGCTGCTTACGGAAGTTTTGTTGATTACTCATGGGAGCTTTTCCTTACGTGTGTCTTATCAATAAATAGAGGGGGTGAGTATTTTTTCACCTTATTCCCAACATTTGGTTAGTTAAAAGAAGTCAATGCGACTGCTATACAATCGCATGAGTGTGTAGTTTTTGACCAGAAAGTTATCTTGGTTTATTCCGCAACATATCCTTCAGCATCTGGGCACCTAACTTATCCGTCATTTTGTTTAAGTCAGATTCCACCTTGGCGTTGGTTGTGATGGGCGACCATTTATTCTTCTTCGCCAACTCAATCAGTTCCAATTTCAATTTACGGGGATACGCTGCAAAGTTCTCCCCATCCCCAAATATCTGCAACGTCATCGCATTAAATGGCATAAGTCCACTATCCTTACCAGACAGTTTACTGTTCCAGTAAGTTTTTGGTTTAATTTTGCCAGTATGTGATTCTAAGAGTTTGCAAGATGGGAAACTGTAATTTGATAATAAATCGATTGGTTGGTGCGTCAGTAATAAAACGGGTCGGTCTTCGCCCTGTAACTTAATGTCAAAGATTTTAATACTATCACTTGCAGAACCAAATACCTCAAGTAGTGTTTCGGTAGTCAGTTGCAGTTCATGCTTTTGTCGAGCGGTTGTATAACCCTTAGGTATGGCCTTTGGGAAACATCGAGCAAAAGATTTCTTCTCGGTGACATAATATACGACACGACGAGTATCATGACTCGCCTGACGTGTTAAATCACTAAGTACGTGCATCTCTTCCAATATCACTGGTGCTAAATCCATTGGGGATATAGTCAGCTTATCTTCCGTAGACAAACAATTAAGACAGTTACGAACGAGTGTCCGGACGTTAACCCAGATGTCTCCCTTTTCACCGTCTTCTTTTAATACGACTTCCTCGAAAGGAATAGCCGTGGGAATAGAGACCGGGACTTGTTGCCCCAGTTCTCTGTTTTCGAGTGAGGCATTCATGTTAATTTACCTCGCCCTTTAGTTCCAAGACCAACCTACCAAACTCTTCGTCATTATTTAAAAAGTGGTAAGTTACAACTTCTGGTTTAACTAATGATTTAGGTATGGCAGTGAAAGTTATGTGTTCTAACCCACCGTTACGCAAATGATTGTATAAAGCAACTTCTATGCTTTTAAATATTTCCTCTTTGGGGAGAGACTTGGCTATCCCCGCATCGGCCGTATCGTTAATCACCCCAGATAAACAATTGGTCATGTCCAGATTATTAGTTATACTACTAATCATAATTACAATACTCCGTCGAGAAGACCTAACATCTTCTCTCGTTTAGGCATGTCAATATGGTCTAGACGTGCCTCGAGTAAACGTTTGACAGAATCTTTGGTAATATCGACAGTTTGATACTTAGTTACCAATTCCATTTTAGAATCGTTAACCATGTCTTCCGCAGCCTCTCTGTTAATGGTCCATTTAACATGGTCCCACATCAATTCGAGGTCACGTTTGGCTGCCGCTACTTCTGAGCCTGCCCGTGCAATTATTCTGACATGCGAATGCGCTGGTAACTTCTCCACCCGTTCTTTTAAAACGTCCATGGTGTCAGACAGCGTCATGTCTAAACAGCTAATCGTTATAAACTTAGTTGCAAGTTCATTTTCGATAAAAGTAATATCGTCAGGTTTGTCCGCATGAATACACACACGGTAATGCCCTTTAGCACCTTCCTCACCATGACAGAGTCTATCAAAAGACCCATTCACTAGCACAGAGGAATTATACTTCTTACTTTTGTACGAACGTTGGGTATGGTGGTGTCCAATGTCAACGTAGTGTTCGGTTATACCTAAGTACCGGTCAGAGAGGTGATGTGAAAAGTTTAAGTGTTCAGGTAATTGAAACTCAAACAATCCGTGCATGACACTGAAGTCAACCTTCTCTAATCCACGGTCGTGTAGTAAACCTTGAACTTGCGACCATGTGTCGTTAGGGTCATGTTCCCATTCATCAGGTACATATAGAACGTTAATGTCTAACGACTCAATGTACTCAATGCACAGGTTCTCAATCCAGCGGAAATCACACTTGGATTCTAACAACTCATGTATCTGCGTAAACATACAACCCTGCTTCCAGTCATGCGAAGGCGTACCTTCTAATAGACGTAACACAATGTTGTACTTTTCACACAGGCGTATTAGGTGACGGATAAAGATTTGAATCTCACCGATACCGTCATACGACAAATATAAGTTACGGTCAAAGAAATCCCCAGCAATAAAGATGACATCCAGTTCAGACGTTTCTTTGTTATCAGGAAAAGCTTTATGTAGACCATCGACTACGCTGACGGTAGGCACCCGTGGGTGCCCAACGTGTATGTCAGAAATGAAAGCAACATTGAGTTCGCCGCGCTTACATCTCTTCGAAATCATCGTCTTTGAACTCTGCTGCTTTTGGTTCTTCAATTTTCTCGGACTTTAACCCGCCAATAGGTTCGAATCCGTAATACTCCAAGATTGCGTTCCACTGACGAACTTCTTCCAAGTCCACACCTTCTTTTACAATCTTCTCACCCAAGTTATCGATGATGTGGCGCTGACCCAATGCTGGGTGACGGTCATGGTACTGACGTGCCTCAATCATGATGGTGTGGGATGATTTATGCGATTGAACATTAATCAAGGTGGGGTGGCGTTTAACCAGTGGTGGAACAACAAAGATGACTTGTCCGTTCTTCACTACATTTACAGACTCGTACGCCGTACCGGAGATATCCAGCCACGGTGACAGGTCAACGTTTTTAGCAGTGGACGTGAACATAGGCAAATACTTGTTACGGAAGTCTGCCTCAGGTATTGCACGCACAATACCGTCTGTCATTTCACCAATTGATAACATGGCATCCACCAGCTCCGCAGGCATAGTGGTTTCATTTGTTTCGTACTTATCCGGAACTACGGGTACTTGTTTTTCGTCGGCCATCTTAACCCTCGACATCATTAAGAACGTTCGTAACCTTTTCAATGGTTGAATTACGAACAGTGATTAAATATTGCATGTCTTGGCTTTTACCGTTATTGGTAATAACCCCACGCGTTACAATTTCTAGCTTAGCCCCGTCTTCTTTTATTTCGACGTGTAGGTCTACGCTATCAAAAAGTTTCTTAAGGTAATCCTCAAGCGTCTTCTGTATAGAAGATTGCAATTGAGTAATATTTTTATTGTACTTAGAGATAACCCATTGAATACTTACTATTTTACCAGCAAATGTTACCGACTGTGAATTATCACTCGTGAAGGCATAAGACATCGCATGGTCTAAGCGTTCTGCAACATCCCCATCTTTAAGCCAACCCTTTGCCGATAAAGTTGGTATTGTTCTATTGTTCATATCCCAGGTATCCCCATTACAAAAAAGAAAGGAGTTTTCACCCCCCTCTTCTATTTACTTACAGTCTGTCGTTTAGAGGAGACGTTGTATCCTCACGACGGCGCTTCATCAACAAACGTTGTGCACCCCAAGCTGCCTTGATATCCACTTGTTGCGTAAACGTCAAATCATCTTCTGCGTTTACATGCGACTCGTAGTAACTGGTACAGCAGCCACCGCCCTCTTCGTCTTCCATAAAGATACCGTCAGTAACACGACGATAATCTGCATGGTCTTCGCCGATGCGGTTAGGTTCCCAATCATCATAAGTTTTAGAATAACCATCACAAATTTGTTGGTTACGCATCTCACGAATTTCAGGGTCGGCCATAAGCCAACGTTGCATAGTAAGTTTAGCTTGCTGTAGAGCACCCACGTCACCAACATACTTGATGTCGTCAGTGTCCCATGCATGGCGAAACTTACGCGCCAGAGCTTCGGTACGACGGTATGCTTCTTCACTAGTTGCTCGTTCTACAAGCTCCCGCTTTTCTTCGAAGAAACTACGACCGGCTTCCGTTAAGTTTTCCCAACCTTGTGTAAACTGGTTCTTAACAAAGTCGATTGTACCTTTGTGAGGCAGCCCGTAGACTGAAGCATCGAATGCGTCGAGGCTATCTATCTGCATATCCTACCTTTCCTTTTATTTCGTTAAAGTTTGCCCACCTATAAAGATAGGCAAGGGTGTAATTTTACGACTCATTATCCGCGTTTACTTCATCAAAGAACGTTTCCAATTCATCTAAGCGACGATTAATATCATCGTTCAGGTGACTGATTAGTTCCAGATTAAAGTGGTTAATCGGGATAAAGATGATACTGCGGTGAACTCGCACCGTCTCATCGTCCCATACACCTTCAACATCGTCTGGTATGTCATCTGGATGATATATGGCTAAACGTGCTTTGAATCTATCTTTTACAAACGCCACGGTCTTTTTACACAATAATTCAGAGTCCGACTTAATCGAACATAAGGGATTGTACAGTTCCGCATTTTCATTGTAGCAGACAGCATATACCTTCATCTCATCTTCAGACATTGTGCGCGGTGCACGATACAAGAAGAATGGATTGTTAGGTAGTTGGTCACGTACGCTAGGGAAGTTAGTTGCAGCTGCAATCAAAACGTCTTTTGGAATGTCCGTTTCCAGATTATGAAAATCAAAGTCCAGTCCAATAGAGTCCAGATAACTATTGACGTTATCCTCTATCTCCCCAGTAACCTCTTGCACGTAAATATCCATAAGGCGATTGTTCTCCGTCAGGTATTCTTCAATCTCAGGGTCTTGGGGTTCGTAGATTTTGCAATCCGCGTAAGGTGCAATTTGTTCTTCCAACGAAATGCCTTCTTCATACGCCCATACCACCTGAACAAAGCGATACGGTAACATCTGACCATGAAATTTCTCTACCTCACATTCCTCACGGATAATAAAGGTGGCGTAGTCTACAACATGTCCACTATCTTCCAATAATGGATTACGAATCTTTTCATCGTCATGTGTTTCTGGCGGTGACCATAGCAACTTTGCATTGTCTATATCAAACAACACTTTAGGGTCAGTCTCATCACTGAGTGTAAGGGCTTTACCACTTTCATCCGCGACCATATGTTCAAACAGTGATGGCGTTAAATTACATGACTGGTAACCCATGGGGAAGACCATCTTAATGTCAAGTAATCCCAGGGCAGGGCGATTGTGCGTATGCATCTCAACTTCAGAGCTGGTTTCAGATTCCACGGTATGAATAATCTGCTCTTTACGTAACAGTGCCGCCAAGCCGATTGCACAAATATCTTTTGGCATTGGGTTAACGGGTAAATCTATATTTAAAGTGTTCATTAGTCTTCCTTTTATTTTAACTAATAAAGGTAGGGGAATTTCACCCCTACTCAATGTCGCCTAACTTATTCTTTACCTCATTCAAGGTATACATCCCCACAATGGGTTTGTGTTCCATGAAATCGTCTGACAATAAGCCACGCATGATTAACAAATCGTTGACGTTAACTGACTCTGGGTTATCTACCTTAGAACGCCCACAGAGGACGTAGGGGTAGTGAGACATGAAATCTAGTAGTACCGCTCGGGTAACCAATTTCGTATCCTGTCGCCAGTGTACAGCGTCATGCATGAAGATGGTTGGTGCTTCAAATATCGTGGGGTATTTAGAACCCTTATCGCGATACAGTCCGACCCAACTATCTTCTTCTTTTAACACGCGGTCTAATCCTACCTTTGCACGCATTACGTACGGCAGTATATAGACGCTAATCTGGGATTCGCTCCACCGGTTGAGCTTAGCAATAGAAACGAATCGTTCAGTAGCACATGTTACAACATCATCCATTTTGAAAAATGTTCTTAGTACATCCATTTGCGGTTTGAGTGCCTCTAAAAGAGTTTCCTTAAATCGCCTGTAGTACCGTACTTCTTTTTCTACGCCTTCAACCATGTTACATCTCCTTTCAGTATGTCAATAAGCGTTCCACCCAATATTTTGTTGTTGCAATGGACAGTTCTGCCTCACGACGTAACTGTTCCAATAACTCTTTGGTAAAATCAGTGTAGTGTATAACGAAAGTTCCACTTGAATAATACCAGCGGTAGTCGGGTAATTTGTTTAGGTGGTAAAACACATCGTCGTCAACACGGTCAAGGTTAACTACCGCGATGCGACAGTTAATGTATGTCTCGGCATACCCTACCTTCTCTTTACACAGCGCCTCTACAGGCATGGCATGGCGCAATAGTTCGCACATAGCTAAACTGTGTCGTTTAGAAACGTAGTCCGTAGAATATTTCACGGGTCTACTAGCAACCTGCTTATATTCTTCGTACCAATTCCCAATAGCCTGTTTGGCTAGAAACAAACTATCAATAATTTCTTCATTCACAATACGTCGACCAATGTTCACGTCAACGTAGAGAAATAATCTAACACCATCAAAATAGAATTTAAACCAGCCATCACTAGCTAACTCATTGTTAGACATGAACTTGAGGATAATGGTTTCCTCAAATAGCGGATTTATATTGTATAACCACAGTCTAATGTTTTCCATCTTAGAATGCATGTTTGGTGTAGGATGTATTGTTTTCAAGGGACTCACTGCGGCGTATCTAGGCTTCTCCGATAAACCTCTAATCTTAGCGCTGAAATCTCCTATTACTGCTTCGTTCAGCATTCCTGGATAATTCCTGTTTTGTTATTGTAGTTATGGTTGTAGACAAAAAGGGATAGCGAAGCTAAACGACTATCCCCTCTATGATATCTTTGTGAGATATTTTAGGTTACGATATTCACCATAAAACTTGAAGCCAGCAGAGACGCTAATACTCGTGCTGAATAGAATCGGAAATTGATTCTAATGCAAGCTTTGATGATTAAGAAAAGAATACATATCGAGTAAGTCTGTACCATGTACTCTTTTCCCCATGACTCCGTAAGGATGTAACCTAGTGCAGTAAACACCAACACTATCTCAAAGAACTTTGCAGGTTCCCGTATATCTTTATAACGTACTTTTTGCATACCAATCTCCTGTTATTCATTGGCTGTATTTCTACTACTGCGACACGCCCGACACCAGCTCTGCGCTATGCGCCTGCGATATCGTTCACCCCGTTTACCATCTACCACACGAGTTCCGAATGCATCATCTAGCTCTCGTCTAGTACTTGCATATTCTGGACACTGTGGACACTGATGCGGTAGCACCACCGCATCTATTATTTTCTCTTTCTTCTTCACCGCCATCTTTTACCTCTTTTCCAATAAACAGCATTAAAAACGGGACGATGATAAATACTGCAAAGGCACAATACAAACTAACCACCTTGAATCAACCCAATAGCAAAGTTGCTGATGGCGTGACCTATGACCGTCCCGACGGTTAGACCTATAATACCTAGCAACAGTAATAACGTGATGTACGCTGCTGGTTTTAGTCGATAAAGTAGAGCAGTCATCTCTTCCCCTCTTGTTCTTTTAGTTTATCCCATAAGGCCAATCGTTCTGGACTCATGAAGTAGTCATTGATGTCCCCGCCATCTCGACACTCAGGACATTCGTGAATTTGATAGGATGGGTTTTCCCAACCATCCCGTTCGGTTTCCGTAGGACACTCACTGACTTTAAATGTTTTACCACAACTACCACATTTACACAGGTCAGCCTTGACTTCACTTGAATGTTTAGGTTCCGGAAACCCTTTAAATGTTAATTCATCGTTTGTTACCATTGAACCAGCTCCTCGGGTTAATGCGACCATCGTACCACATGACCACAAACAGAAAGACAGCCGACAGAAATAAACCCATTACCAGTCCTTCCACTTTAGTCCAATTTATCTGAACGCCCAATAGATGAACGACGCCCATTAGTACAAAGCCAATGGCAAAGCCCAATACTACACATTGACCATTGCTCAACTTACTTACAAACTTATCCATTTATTGTTCCTTAAACGACATAAGTGGGACGACAGCGCAATGCCATCGTCCCAGTCAGTTATTGTCCTACCGCTAAAAGGTTTTCATGCTCACTGAAGTAACCACACAGCGTAGAACATGTCGGGGCTGGAATGCTTACAATACCAGATACACTTCGCGGTTTATGCAAATCCTGAATACCCAAGTGAGTAGACATGTTATAGAATTGCTCAAACAGTTTCCGGTCAGTGATAAGTAGCAAGTTAAGCGCATCCCCATCAAAGTCAGCATTAGGACCTTTCAACACCAATACCGATAAACCAATCGTATTATCTTCAAGGTTGTCGGATTTGAATTTGGTGACGTACAATAACTGTGCAGACAGTCTGTCCAACGTAGGGTTACGCTGTAGAACAATTGGAATACCCTTCTTACCACTGCGTATTGTGGCGTAAGGGGATTCTTCAATCAATTCATTCAGAATCTCTGCAATCTCTTCATCGTAATGGTTAGCGGCCAGCGACAGTTTGTAAGACCGTTCGCGTGGAGTGTAACCACGTTTATCGAGTTTGTTAGTAATGTGGATACGAAACAGACCGATAGCCATTGTCCACGGCATGTGACATTCGTCGTAGTCGTGGGTGTTAGAGATGGATGTGATAACGCCACGAGCTGTGAACTCTAGACGAGAACCGAACACATGGTGTCGCGACATCCCTTCTTTACGCCCAATGATGTCTTTATAGTTAACCTTGTAGTAGTTCGAGATTTGCTCATGAAATCTGAATACCCGGTTCTCTATCACCCGCTGTGAATGTGGTACATTAGCACCGCTCACACTACAGATGGCTCGTATTGCATCAAGACACTCAACCTGACTAGGGTCAACTACTTTACCCGCCGTTGTTGTTTCAGTAACAAACGCAATCCGGTTTGGGATTGGTAAGTACTTGGTAAACGTCGAGTCGTAGTTATCCACCAGCAACTTAAACACCGCATCACGTCGAATCTGTGTTGCTAGTTTAGAGTCACCGGTTTTACCGTAGTCGTTCTGATGTAGGTAGGTAATGATATCTTTGTAGTTATTAACAAAGTATTCCCAGCCACGCTCAAAGCCCGCATTACGGAGATTATCAATTTTCGCTTGGTGCTCAGGATTGTATTTGTAATCCTTGTTGGCAAACCACGAAATGAAACTGGTGTCTGACTTACTGAAGTGTTCTTGCAGAATGCTCCAGATATCAGGGTTACACAGATACGAAATTGACTCCGGTGGACGAATCCAAACTACTGGATTGATGTCGCTACCAAAAATATCTTCGACTGGTGAATTACAGTGGGGACAGATTTTACCCTTGTTTGCAACCCCTCGTGTGGGATTGTCCGTACACGCACATTTGGGGACAGATTCAATTGTGTCTCCATCGTACGTAGTAGTAAGTAATCGCGATAGCGCTTCGCGGCCTTCTATTGTTTCGGGCGAGAAGTCATTCACGAACACTGGTGTGTAAGGTAAATCATCAAATACCTTTTCGTGGTTTACGACTCCGAGGTGATAACCCATATGTAGCTCCTTTTATTTATTATACGGTTACTGTATCCCCTAGATAATATATCTCTGAAAAAAAGTAGAAAGCTAAAATAAGTAGGGAGTCCTGAGACTCCCTGTGAACGTTTTACTTACTTCTTCAGAGCAACCGTCCAGCCTTTCACTGTAAAACCGCTTGGGTCTTTTGTCAGGCGGTTAACAACGGTATTGATTGTACAGTCACAGATGTGTGCGATTGCCTCTGCGGTATGTACGGTTTCAACGACATCACCTTTAGAAACGGTGTAGGATTTTGATTCTGCAACCAAATCTGCTTCCACAACTTCTACAGTCCACCCGCCGCAAGTATGTGTAGGTTCGTCACCTTCCAACTTTTCACGAAGTGCATCTACCGCGATGTCAAGATAACCATTGGTCAGGATGAACATGAAACGTGCACCCTCATCTACATTGGTCAAAGGATATTTGTTGCCGTTGGGGGCCACAACGCGTACCACTTTATCACTCATGGTTTTCAACCTTATAATAGTTAGTTTGTTTACAGACATAAAAAGAAGTTACGGCGTATTTTTTAGCCAAAAAAAAAAGAAGGAGCTTTCGCCCCTACCTTTATATCTCCACATTTGTGAAGACGGTTATACATATTGATAGCGTAGATAACCCAACGGCCAATCTTGCTATAGGAACTCCTGAGGCATCATAATGTATCCAACACTCATCAGTCACGCAGACAATGAACAAGGTTAGGATTAGATACATGTTCATCTTTCCCGGTATTCCAAATATGTTCGCCAGTATAACTATAGCAATGGATACTAGCCATATCAGGTAACTTATTCTTCTTTCCGACCTCAGTATCATATTACCATCCCACATTTTGTTTCCGGTAGCGAAAACCTTCATGGGTATTACTAAAGCCGTTGATGAGTGTACGCACCCTAGCTTCTTTTATTCCCATTACTCCAGCACATTCTTTAATAGAACTGAAATACCTTGGTTCATTGGTACTAAGGGACGTCACAACTACGCCAATTCCGGCACGCCTTGCTGTGTAATCTACAGCTACTGTCCAGCCTTTATATTGATAATTACTGCGAGGATTACGTTTCAACCCTTTAAGGATGTTGTCGTAGTCTTCTTTCTGTAACTCATCGCTGACGATGACCAGTGTACGCACTGCATCTTCTAACGAAGGTAAAGCATGTTCCTTACCCGTTGGACTAATAACCACACCTTTAAGTTCAGCCATCTGCACCATCCGCCTTTGCTACGTTCGTTTTAAGTTTAGCACGGTTAGTTTGTACGTTGTGCTGTACCGCCACTTTTACTACGTCATGTGGCTCAAAGCCTGACAGCTTACACAGAATTACCAAGTGGGAAATGGTCATGTCGATTGTTCCATCCATAATCGCCTTTGCCTTGACGTTATCGCACATCAAATTTTCAGCAACCACGTCAACATTCATCCCCGCCAATTTTGGCTGAAGTATTTCACGTACGGTGCGGTTTATTCCCGTCACCCATTTTAAATTAGTCCCCATTTTACCTTCCTTTTATTTTAGTAAACATTTTAGGTTATAAAGCGATGTAAGTGTAGCGACGCTATGCAAACGCAACACACGATGATTAATGTAATCAGGATACGCTGTGCTGTATACGGCTCAGTTTCCCCAATCATTACTACCCTGTCCACAACAACGGCTAGGAGACCCGTAGCGAACATGGTAACTGTCAAGTAGACCGATTCGGTGGTGATATGCACACCAAGTACAGCAAAACAGAATATAATAGCAACTAGTGCTGTATACCTCAACTGCAGCCTCATTGCACGATTCCTTCTTATCCGTAAAAAGACCCCACTATAAAATTACGGCGTTGTGTAGAAAATGTAGTTAGGCAAAAAAATAAAGGGAGCCGAAGCCCCCTTTATTCACGATTTACATGTTGCGATTACCAGGTGGTACGTGCGTTCATGTTTTGGTATTGGTTACCACGACCGCCGAACTGGTTCTGCTGGTTGAACATACCAGAGTGCTGGTTACCTTGAGAGGCAAAGCGCTGGTAGTTAGTTGCAGGACGAGTACCGGTAGTCATGTCTTGGTAGATACCTTCTGGACGTACATTTGCACCGGCTGCTGCACAAGCTGCTGCCAGAGTCATGATGAAGTCTGAAGTGAAGTCCACACGACGAGAGTAACCAGATACGAATACTGAGCCTTCGCCCAGCAGACCACGCAGGATGTTCAGACGACGCTGTAAGCGGAAGTCTTCTGGAACGTTAGTTGCAGTGAACGTATCCACGTAATCAGTAACTACTTGCAGGTCGCTTCCGCCTTGCAGGTTCAGCATTGCCAAGTAGTCGATTTCGCGCAGGTCTTTCTTGTTGCCTTCTGCGTCAACGTAGTAACCGTTGTGGATACGGGTTACGTCGCCAGTAAACAACTGCTTACCTTTAAACATGTTGCTGAAGTTACCGTTAGTCAGCGTGTCCGCTGCATTCACGATTGCTTCAATCGCTTTAGGGTTACCACAGGCAGCATCGATGAAGATGTGCTGTACCCAGCTCATTGGACCGGCTTCTGCGATATCCATAGAGTATACCATGTTAGGGTGTACTGCTACGCCAAGCAATTGAAGCAGAGTCTGAGGAGTGAAGTCTGCTGATTTAGTATCAACTTCCACATCCGCCAGTGCTGGACACTCGTACTTAACAGCACCGATATCGTGCATGTCAGTACCTTTGATGTTGTAGTTAGGCAGGAACGCACGAGCCCAGTTGTGGTCTTCATCAAGTACCGCAGCTGATGCCAGGCCTTGCAGTTGAAGTTCCAGGCTTACTGAGTCCAGACCGTGAGTGATACCAGTCATGATGAAACGAGGCAGGTAACATTGAGTCGCCGGTGCAGCTTGTTGTCCCCAAGGACCTTGCTGTTGTGGTTGACCCATAGGCTGACCAAATACGTTTTGCTGCGAAGGCGGCGCTACGTAGATAAGGTCCATGTAACCAGTTACTTCAGAAATCATCAGCTGTTGCTGACCCCAGCCTTCATCGTGACCACCTTGGTTAGAGGTAGCTTTCATAGCAACTTGAATGTCGCTACGTACGATTTCGCCAACACCAGTTTCAGTGCTAGTAGCCATGAAGTCCAGACGGGCAGATACGGTTTCGTTCTGCGGGTCCCACAGTGCAACAGTGTACTTCTCTTCGATGCCACCCAGTACACGGTCAAGCAGACCGATGTTAGAGTTGCTTACGTCGAATACGACATTGTGCAGACGTGGCTCGTCTTCGTGGCTCAGGCCGCGAGGGATAACAATCAAACCGGCTTCATGTAAAGTAACACCTGCATCAAAGTGACCAGACAGTACTTCCTGAACAATTGCCCACAGGCGGTCAGATTGGATATCACCAGGTACACGCTCAACTTCAACGTTAGTGCCGTTGATGTTATTTTGGCGCGGTGCCAGTGGTTCGCCAGATTCTTCCAGTACCAGGGTAGATACTGCAACGGTGTTCTCAATTTGAGAGCACGCCAGAATCAGAGAGAATGGTAAGCCGTAACCATCTTTCTCAACGGCGAAGAATTTGATTTCGTCAGCGCCTTCTTTCTTCAGGATTTCCTGGAAAGCTTCTTGGTAAGCTGCAATGTTCTTACCAGTACCCTGACGGGAGATTGAACGACGGATACGTGCGTTAGCACCGATGATGCCAGAACGTACCTTTTGTTGACCACCTGGGCCACGACCTTCAGTGCTCTGAGTAGCTTGCTCAGTTTCACCCGCTTTCTTGAAAGCAGCTTCCATTGCACTTTGACCGCTTTGTTGCTTGTTGTCTTTAATTGACATATCAATTTCCTTTCATGTTTTTAAATCGATTTATTTAAAGTGTTTTCTTTGCAACGTTGCTGTTATTGCACCTGAATGATATAGATGTGAAAACCCTTTGAATCGACTTGGGATTAAAATTAAACGCACACAGTGCTGTGATGGACAGGGCATACTGTCCTAGGAAGCCATCACAGCTTCTCTACATATATATAGGAACGATGTGTAAAAAATATTTGAGGCTATGATTCCCCAAGGTTTCCCACACTTTCCTTTATACAGTAGCTAAGTTCCTCACCCAATTCAGCGAGTTCTTTAATCTCGGCCAGAGACAAGTTTTCTCTACAGAGTACTCGTCGCCTTAGGAGATTCATGGCTTCTTCTATTTCTTCATCCATTTTTCACCTCGTCTTTTTAGTTTATTTATGATTCCTCTTAAATTACTCCTGCAAGGATACACACATGCAAAACTTAATCTTCGGTGACCTACCAGACTTTGAAGTCTCTAAGGTAGAGTACCCAAAACTTGATTACGTGTTGCGCGGCCTAGAAGCTAACCTAGAGAAGGTTCTCAACTACGAACGCCGTAACAGTAAAGTAGTGGCGTCCGACCATCCGTTATTAGGAATGCTAAACCAAGCAGGACAAATGCTCGATGCAGATATCCGCTTTCATTATTTAGCAGCCCTAGACCTAAACGATAAATGGTGTGCGGCACATGACATCACAACTGCTTCTAAGGCAGCATCACCGTACCTAGGTGAGTTCCTCAATGGTGGAGACATCGAGTTTCTCATTAGTTCCGTTGACAGAATACCTAACAGTAAGTTTGTGAATGGTGGATATGCAGATTGGATTAACTTAACGCCCGTCAGAGTTGTGGCTTGTAATTACCATGACAGTTATCCATGGATTCCAGGTGAAGCACCTGAGAATGGTAACCGTTGGGCCATGATTGCAATTGACTTGCCAATGCTCTCTATAATGTATCGCGAATGGGTAAAATTTCTCAAGAAAGAAAATCTTGAAGAAACCCGCTCGGCATTTATTCGCAACTACGTACTGGCCAATGCTATCAAATCGTTACAGATGGCAAAACAATTAGTTCGCCTAACTCGAATGAAACAAGGTTTGGATGTAGACCATGTTCGCTCCGATTCAGAAATATCAGTGGTAGATTACGAGTCGCGTTTAGTTAAGGCTCAGTACTCCATGATTAAGGATAATTCCTTACGGGACCTTAACTGGGTTGAACTACTACAGAACACCAAGATTGACCTCGACCAAGATTTAGGATACTTCCTAGATATAATCGAGACGGCAGAGACAAGCCAAAACCGCTGGGCTCTGGCTTTATCTCAGGTGCACCTGTGGCGCTTCTTATTATTACACGATAAAACCGATGGTGTAAACCAACAGTATCGTGAACGGTTACAACGTTTCTTATACGAACTTAAACGTGACCGTGGCGTTAACGGTATCCGCAACTACCAAGCGGTTAACTTAGTTCGTGATGAACTTGAGCGTATCGCACAGCTATGTAAAGAAAGATAAGTCTGTGGGGTGAAAGCCCCACACTTATGTCGTCTTTATACACCTGTTAAGAAAGGTAGGTCTTTCAGGAAGTCAGATGGTAACTTAGAGTTATACTGATTCTTCATGAATATACCCAACGACTCTAGTACCAGGATGAACGGTTCTAACAGCGTAGCACACACTTTACGAATGTCCTTTGCTAACAACAGTTCTTTAGGTACACCCACCTGACTTACGACTTCAAGTGGCAGTAAAGCAATTTTGTAATCAGTTTTTGATTTACTGTCCAACCATTTTTCCATCCGGTAGGCAATCTCTTTATCCTCAATCTTACTCAACCATAGCTTAACCGCTGTCTGGTTAGGTAAGTCCAAAGATAACTTCACGCCAATGTATGGTGGTGGTGGAGCTTTGCCGTAAGTAGGTCCAAAGACATAATCCCACATCTCGTAATGTTGATACGGGGAACTTTCTGGGTTCTTATACGACTCCATTGCTTTTACTGCAGAGAACTGGAGATATTCGGTTTTACCCGTCACCAGTGAATTGGTAATCTCTTCTTCAATCTGCACCACTTCTTTTAACAGGTTAGTGAGCGATAACATCTTACCTGCCATTACGTCATCCATAATGTTTTCGGTAAAGGTATTAAACCGGTTCATGATGTGCTTAGGAATCTTAGAGTTCTTCAGCGATACACCTTTATACTCAGGCTCTAGTTCATCGTACACGTTACCTTCACACGCACTGATGTAACTAAAGTAATGCTTCGCTTTAGTAGTCAGTGATAATACTGGGAAGAAGAATTCGTTCTTCATTTCCAGTTTACGGATGTGGTCAGGGATAACCCCCATACCCGCTGAGAGCTGTGCCAGTAGATGCACGGTAGTCTGAGACGTAAGATATACCATCACCGCACCAACAGCGTTAGAAGTATCGTCAAAGCCCATGTCACCATCGTTGTACCACTTCACCCAATCTTGTACCGTAAAGATAGTAGAGTCGGTGTCTGAAACAATTACCGTCTTACGGATAGACTGTAGGAAGTAGGCCATAGACGGTGGCGGGTTATCCGTGCACCAGAACGAACCAATTAGTAGAGAGAACTTCTCTAACGTCTCGTAGGTCTGTTTCACCTGTGCGGCCACCAACGCATATCGCTCAGGATGGTCTTTCTCCAAATCCCACCAAGTAGAGCCTTTCAGTTCCGCTGCACACACGATGCCAATCAAAGCCGTGACGTCAGCATCCATCTTTTCAATCCACTCTTTAGGGTTATCGATTGGAGTAGTTGCCTTAACTGCCAGTGGCGTGATAAAACTACGTACTACCTCAGGATTAAACTGCGTTAGGTGATACAAGTCCTGTGTGTATAAGTAGGCAGCACGTTGTAACGGAGTCAATGCTTTGATGTAATCTGCAATACGCTGAAACCTATCTGGAGCACGCCAATATTGGTCAGTAGAACGCCTTACTGCATCTGTTACCTCTTCTGCAGTTGGGTAGTGTAGATTGTAGGCGGACATAGCCATTTCAATCTTATCGTAGTTGCTACACTGAACCACGGATACAATGTTGTTAATCGCAATGTCGGCATTACGGTAATGACGATTACCCATCAGGTAACGTTCCGTATTTGCATTCGAATAAGACGTTGCAGAACGACACGTGGACGTTAGTGTAGGGTGAGCCGATTTCAAGTACAGTGAGTTATGTGCACTTAAGTGAGCACCAGACACAGAGTTGTTCTTAATTTTAAATGTAGACTGCAATACGTGCTTGATTGCTGCTGATTCATGGTCACCATTTGCCTTGTCTTTCTGACCTGCCTTCTTAACCACTTTACGTTGAGCAACGTTACCATCAATGTATTCAGAGAGGATAGAACGTTTCTCATTTGGATTGATGTAGTTAGTTAAAGTAGGGGCCATCAGGTATTCTTGGTCTTCGATATCAGACAAGAACTGGCTGAAAGGAATAACTTTCTTTTGTCTACCTTTCTTTTCGTCCCGCAGTAAGATACGGGTCGCTGGGTCTTTAGTTTCGAACTTCCCGCCCTTACCAGTTTCTTTTTGTACAAATGCAATGGCTTCCTCAATAGGAATGCCCTCTACGGTGGCAAGATAATGTGCTGTATCTTTTATAGCCGCATCCAGAATACCTAGGTCTCTGCCGTATTCTGTAGCAGGTTTTACGAAAGGAGATAACATCTCGAATTCCTTTAGTTAGAACTTCTATATTAAAATGGAGTACAGTATTTTTTCGTTTAAACAAAAAAAAGAGGCTATGCCTCTTTTCATTTAAGGGGTAGGAATCTACCCCTCCTTAATTGGATATGTCACCTTTTAATAAAAGTAGTGTCTCATGCGGCAACGATACCACACCTCGAAGGCATCTCTATCTTCGCGTAATGTAGCGGGACAAATCGCCTCCATGATACGTCTACGCATTTCGTCCGCACCCAATTTCTTTAGTTCTTCCTCTACGGTACCTTCATTGTCATGAATGATGCATTCGGAGAAAATTAATGCAGACGCCATATCCCCATCATCTTCAATGGTGTAGTAGTGGTCGTAGTTACTTTGATTGACCTCTACCTTACCATCTTTAATACGGTAACGCATACGGGCAAATCCCCAAACTGTAACCGTGTGACCCATGTGTTTTCTACTCAGTTCGAGCGCCCGTTCAAGAACATCTCCCTCAGTAACAAATTCATCCGCCACATCGACGGTGCCTTTTATTGCGTGTACTTGTATATTCCACATTGCCATTTTCTCCTTTTATATTTAAACGGCATAACTAGGGAGGTAAGTACCTCCCTAATAAACTCTATGTTGCTCCCCACGCCCCATACGTAATAACCTCTCAAGTTCTTCAGCGAGGGTTATACGCAGGTTACGCTTTATCAGTAGCACTATGTCTACCATAATATCGCGCTTGACACGAATCAGTGCATGTTGGTCAAACCCATTTAACGTTATCGATATATGTGGATACGACTTAGAAATATACTGCGTTCTGTTTCCGTATCTTCGTACATCGAACCTGTCCATGAGTTTATACCATCTTAGCGTCCACTAGTGTCCAACCGGCAGCCGCAATGTGATTACGGAGTCGGGTTAAATCGGTTGAGCTGATATTTTGGATTCTAACTACCGCAGTGCTGGAATCGCGTTGTTCAATTGTCGTAGGATTAATCCATGGGATACCTACGGCCGTAAATTGCCCATTCGGCAGCTTAACCTTAATGTAATAGTACTGAGTAGGGTCGTCGGGTGCGGTACCCTGTGCAAGCATTGGATAGATATTGCGATGAAGCGTATATGGGTCTATCAATGCCTTAGCAGAGTCGGCATCTAAACTGCCCACTACTTTAACGTTGTCAAACTTAGTTGGTAGTACAGCCTTCACGTTTTCAAATACGCTGAAGCTAACTACGTCCCCAAGTTTTATACCGGGAATTACTTCCATTGCTACATAACCTTAATCATTAGGGATTTACATTCGTCTATAGCCTCAAGTCCAGCCACAGAGAAGAAATCTAGTTTAACACCATACGATGAAAGAGTATCCAGTAGCAATTCTAGTAAATCTAAAAATGCTGGATGCATCTCTTCCACCGGTTTCTCCATTTCCTTTCTAAACACAGCCGATAGAATATCAATGGGTTCTGGTACGTCATCTATTTGGAATTCCCGATAGATTCTGTCCATGTAGTACGACAACCGCAGAGGTTGGACAAGTACTACTTTCATACAACCTCCTTAGTTCATAACTTCCACTATTACATCTCCGGACGGTAGCATCTCAATCACGTACAATGTAGGTAGGTTCCTTTCAGGGTCGGTATTTAAAGCACCGAGTCCTATCCGTAACATTATTCGATTGGCACGCTGCGCTAACTCACAAAGGTCATCGCTCAGGTTTGGTATATCTGGAATGGGGGTATGTCCAGCAGAGATACCAGCGTACTCTTCTTCCAATCCCAATAGATGATTATTAACAGTGTCGTAGGGTTCATAGAAATTGTTAGGGTGAACTACTTGCGCAGCATCTATAATGATGTTGACAAATACCTCTGGGTCGATTTCCAAAAGCCCTGACCTGTTCATAAGGTCTGTTACCAATGTAGAAAATTCTGCACTAGGTAACATAGCACGTTCTTTTGCCATGTTGTTCTCCTAGCCACAGATTTCTACAACCAAATCTCCTTGATGGGACATGTCCAGTATAGTAATACATGGCCAATCTTTATTTGGGTCATTGTTAAAACGGTCTAACTCCAAAGCCACCATCGTACGATAAAGCTTTACCGCCAAGTTACTTAGCGTGTCGTGGAGATTAGGTACATCAGCTAGAGGAACAGCGTCCATAGTAACCAAGCCTATTTCAGTACCTAAGGCAAGTAGGTTATTGTGAATAACGTCATTCATCATCGCCCAGTTGGTATCATTAAAGGCAAGTGCTGCATCTAACAATACCATGGTTAGTTTTTCGTAATCTACTTCTGGGATATCACACTCAACAATAAGTTCAGCCAGTTCCCTTGAGATATCACGTGTTGGTAGAATAGCGTGTTCTTTCTTCATAAGCTACTCCAGTAAAAAGAATGCACTGTTTCCTTTCAACTCAGAAAAGTAAGCTTGACGTTTAGGGTACGCCCGTGCTACTTCCCCTAGGTTCTTGTTAATGAATCGAATGGTATCATTAAGCAAGGCAACCAGTGCGTTGTAATCGTTACCATCAGCAAACTCCATACTCTCTGCAATATCGTAAGACATCTCCGATACCGCATCCACATCATCGCTGTGAGGCGCTAATGCGGATAGCAATTGAAGTATGTCTTCGAACGATAAACCAAAGGATGTATCTGTGGAGTATACTGGGCTACGGTGGTGTTCCAACTCGTACCGTAAACGGTCAGTGTTGATAATAACCACAATCGGTTTATTAGTGGCCATAGATATATACATCTCCGTTTAATAGTTCTACACTTATCTCTATACCGCAGAGGAACTCATCCAGTTGGTAGAAAGAAAGCAAATATCGGGCATAGGTAAAACCTACGTGGGCAATAAGTTCATCTTCTTCAGAACTCATACCCACATCCCAGAAATTATACATTTCCATTCGGTTATACCACATCCTTCTAGCCAAATCTTCATTTGCTCTGCGCAGTGACGAGAACCCAACTTCAGCCATTAGGTAAATGGTGCTAAGGATAAAGTCTTGTCTCGTCATTTGCACAAAATCTTCTATCAGGATGTTTTCACCCTGCAAAGCCCGTTCAACGCTATCGCCAGGAATAACGCAAACTACTTTGCTCATTTTGTCATACCTCAGTAACTGTAAGCAGAACGCATCCGCTCAGGAACGTAACCACCCGCCTCTTCGAACATAGCCTCTTCTTTCAAGTGACGCTCATACTCGAGTGCGCGACGGTCACCCCGGTCGATAATCTTTAGGTTGTACACAGCTCCCGCAGCGTCAACGTCCAGAAATTCAACCTCGTACAGATGATGGTCACGAACAGGACCTAATGCATTAGCCACCATTTCGGTTAGCAGATTACGCATTACTTTACGTGCCCGTTCGATGTTATCTGTTGGAAAGCCCATGTCACCAAACTGAGCCTCTTCATATTCTTTCTCTTCCCAATAGCTCATGGGATTCATTGGTTCAAGGATAAGACGTAACTCCGCCTCAACCCAAGGTCGCCAATTAACCATGTCTAATATAAGACTGTCGTGAATACTCAAGGCTTTCTTAGTTTGGCTAATCGCTGGGCCTAAATCAAAGATTGCTCCAAGTGCGTTTGCCATATTACCTACCTGAAATCTGAAATGCCGTCTTCTTGGACTGTACCAGTAATAGAGAAACTTACCAGCTTTTCAATAGATGGAATCTCTGTCGAGTTAGTATGTTTCATGTAGCGATACAATACTTCCGCGTAGTTACCTTGGTAGATAACAAACAGACCACCATTTCTAAAGAACACGTCCCACATGCCAAAAGGATGACGCTTAAAAATATTCGTCATTAACATTTCAGCGTAGTCCATGACATATGTCGAATCGCCTGTCCACTTCTTACCGTGTAGTTTTTCCAATACACGAATGGAGACGTATTTGGAACCAGCATCGTATTCCACGTTGTTGGCAATTACATCTTGGAAACTATCGACGATAAATGTCTCAAGACCTTCTTCCGACTCAGGCAGTTCAAACCCCTCATCAGCAAAATTTGCCCTGGCACAGTTCTTCAACGTTGTTCCGTCCAGTATAAAACAACCAGACATGATAACGTCTTTAGAATCCCGCACCATTTTGTAGATTGGGTATTTCAACTTCAACATGTTATCTCCAATAATGACTCGCGTATTTTTATTTTAATGTTTGCCACTTGCACTTCACCAAGTAAAGTTCGCATGTGACGCTCCCGTTTATACAGTTCTTTGTCTACACGTCCTGTCAGTTCCGTTGGTACAGAATGTAGGTAACGGTATAGACTATCAGGGATGGGTGCACGTGAATTGTGTTGTGGTAAGTGTGCAGCAAACATCAGCGAGAATTCTCTTAGACGTTGGTGGATGATAAGCTCTACAATATTATCCTGTAAATGTTGATACTCTGGGTACTCCGTTAGTATCTCTTTTACATAGGTAGTGACTGCTCTTATTTCCCATCCGGCATCTAAGATAACAAGACGTTGTCTCTTACTCATTTTGCCTCTCCCGTTTATATAGAGGATATAGATTCCTCCCCCTATACTAAAAGCATTCTATGTAAATTTTATACGGCCTGTATACCGCTGTAATCAATTAGGATATACTGGGGATACGGTAGTACTATTTAATGTTTAATCTACCCTCTACGTGCTTCTCTGGAAAGATTTAAAGGGGCTAGTCCGTTGTGTGGACGTATACCTTATCGTCAGGGGTAAACACCGGTAACGTTGCTGTAAACGTAGTAGCTACTTGGAGTGTCCCATATACTTTATTCAGATGGGCAATTATCCCTTCGGGCATGTCCCCGCTTCCCAACACAATGTAGATGTGTTCTGGGTCGCAGAGCTTTCTGGTTTGTAAGAAGTCTCCCTTCTCAGATTTCCCCACCACCTCGATATCGTCAGATACAACTATAATAAGTTTCATTACCTTTCCTTTTATTTGTTTACTTCACCAAGATAATATATCTTTATAAAAAAATAGGTAAGACGGCATAAGCGACGGCATCGGCCGTCACATACTTAGATGTTCTAGTCAATGTTCTAATGGATATTGACCACGGGGGAATTATCGCTTATGCACTTTCTTATCACCCTACTAGAGGTAATGCTTACAAATCCATTGGGGCGTAATGTAAGACATCTCTCGTTCGAAGCAGTTAGTCCTTGTGGACCACTATAACCAATTCCCATTTAAGGGAGCTTTGTGTTTGCCAGATTGTAATTTTTTAAAAACCGTTAGAACTGGTCCGAGGCGGGCGCTCCTAATTAAAGGAACCCCCGACTCTTTCCAGCCTGGTTCAACCCCGGCAGGGTACCGCTAGCTTACATGGGCACTTTCGTCGTTGGTGAAGTGTGCCTCTGCCGTCAGCGCACGGCTCAGAGTCATGGTGTAAGGCGAAATTGAAAAACTCCCACACCAGAGAATCAGCTGCGTCCCCGCCGGGGTAACCACAGCAACGCCGACGAGAACCTTAAAAGTACACCCGTCTACATACTATAGGTATTTTTAACTTAACTTTTATAAAATCAAGTCAGTGTCTGCATCGATTTGGTCGGTGCCCGACAATACTCTACGTGTATTAACGTTGCGCGATTCAGTAGCACGACTGTAATTGTCTACTTCTTCTTGGCGGTATTTGATTAAATCAGCAATACCATCTACCGAGATGATGTAGTGTAGTTCAGTCAGCCCATCTTCCAGACCATCCAAACGATAACCAATACAAGAGTATTCAGGCATCAGTTCAGGAGCCGGTGCATCTTTATCAACCAGTAGCGTCGCCACTGAGATAGGTGCGTCGATTTGCTTTGCTACTTCCACCGAATCACAAATCTCAAGTACTGACAGTTGAGCCGGTACTGAAGTTGAGTGATTATAGAAAGCCCAGTTACGGACATCACGTTGGTCAAGCTCATCGTTCTGCTGTGAACACAGAGCAGCCATGGCTTGGATTGTTGCATTACAAGTTGCGTCTACCTGACTACGTCGAGTAGTTGCACTGTTGTGGTGGTAACTGATGATAGTTGGTTTATCCAACGAGTCACCAATAGCCGCCAGAGACTTCAGGGTGTTCAGACTGTTTAGTGCAGTGATAGATGACTCAGAAGAACCTACTGCAATAGCGATGGCAGGAATACCACGCTTCAACAGTTCTTTAACCAGAAGAGGCCCTACTACAGAACCCGTACCGCCAGAGGTAGAGAAGACAACAATGTTGAAACCAGCAGGTGGTTGTTTCTGCAATGCCGCACGAATGTTTTCGTTAATTACCGCAGCGTTGTCACGGCGAACTTTACCCGAACCCTCACCTTCATCTGTAGCTAAGAAGAACGGAACGTCATTCTCTTTGTGCTCAGCGGTATAGTTAGACGTTGAGGAGTCAATCAGACCCACTTCAATGTCGGAGTAACCGCGACCAGATGATTTGTTGGCGAATGGGGATACGATGTTGATACCGCAGCCACCACAACCGTAAAGACGGATAGTGCTTTTGTTAGAATCACTCATAGTTGATTTCCTTCAGTTTACGTGTATTGGGAATAATCAATGTTAACGTAGTTACCCTTTTTATCTACAGGATAGCGCATAACCGTGTTAACGTGAATTTGGTGACTGGCTCGTTTCTTGGCAGCTTCAATTTGCTGATACCACCAATCACGAGGTCGTACAGTTACGTGGGCATTTCGACCATCAGGTAAGAATGTTACCGCCGGACCAAGATGAATTGTAACATGCAGTACCTTAGTTGTTAGATTAAACAGTTCATCTAAGAACCAAGGAATGTCTTGTGCTGGAATATGTTCTAACACATCCGTGCACACCACCATCTCCCCAGGGAAGGTAGGATACTCAGAGAGCTCCTCGATTCCAGGGTCGTACATTACAACGTAAGGACGGCCAAGGTAATCATAAACAGAGTCATGAACCGGACTCATTTTATTACCTTTGTCGTCTTTCTGCACAATCGTTTTGTCGATATATGGCTTTACGAAGAACGCATCGGGGTTACCACAACCAAAGTTAATAAGAGAACGGCAATCGTTCTTATCCATTAACCGTTTAATAACAGGAGCTTCTTTACCATACTCCCCGTTAGCAAACATCTCTTTTGGAGCGCGTTTGGTTCCGTTGGCTAAAGACCCACCTTCAGTTGAGTAGAGCAGGCGATACTGCTCTGCGAGTGAGAGGTAGTCCTCGCTCGGATTTTGTTTTGTGTATTTCATTTACCTAAACTCCGCCATGTGGCTAGACATAAATAACTATAGAAGTGTAAAAATTATATCGTCAAAAGAAAGGGACTAAGTGCCCCTAACTTTTTACAATTTACTATAGCTGGTAAACTGCAGTTCAGGGAATTGCTTCTCTTCACTTGTGTCGGCCAGGTACGTATTTAACGCACGACGGTCATGCATCAACTTAGCAATCTTTCCATCGGTTGTTTTCTTTGGCAACAGCCTGTCTTCATCATTACTGATAAAGCGTTCTTCTAACAAGACGTCCAATAAGAACTCTTGTACTGCATTTAGATAACGTCGAGCTTTACGTTCATCGTCAGAGACCAGTGGCTCAACCTGTAATTCCATCCACGCTACTTTAGAACTGGGTGGGGGATTAACAAGCATGAAACAACGAGTACGGTCACGATAGAATGCAAAGTCACCAATCTCAGCATCTTCTAAATGCTGTAGGTCGGATACGTCCTCTATAGGCCACTGTGAGACAGAGACAGGGATACCACCAGGGGTTACACCATCTCCTACCCAGAAGCGTCTGTCATCAGTCGTAAAGAGCGGTTCACCAAGGTCAGGAACAAAGGTAGGACGTGCCTCATTAAGACCAACTCGCATCCGTATAGGTATTACTTTAGCGGTCTTTTTCTCAAGGGGAAGCTGATTCAGAGGGGCTGGTAAGCTTTTCTTCTGAGATACATCCCCTTTCTTGTCGCCCTGTTTGATAGCAGCCCTCGGACTTACATTACGGCGCGACCTTTGTGGTTTGTTGTTTATTTCACCAGACATTTTCAACTTCCTCTAATTAATTTGGAGTTAACATGGGTGCTATAGAAAAAGCAATTAGCGAGGTCCGTTTTGCTATTCCTTACGAAATACTAAACGAGACTTTTAAGATAGACACCGGTTATAGTGCCACTCGCACTGCTGGTATTAAAACTTCTCTGGAGTCACGCATCCGAGAAGAAATCCTCGATAAGAAAGTCCTTGAGGATTGTAACCTCATGGGTGGCCATGAAGTTATTGTTCCTTTAGCGGGGCTTTCCTTACGGTACGCTCAGGACAGAACCTTTGTGGTTACAATTCCTAAGAGTCGTACTGAAGGACTCAGCATTACTTCCGTACTTAGTGTTGCCCAAGCACCTGATGGTTGGATGGGTAGCGTGTACACTAATGCAAACGCAATGAATAGCTTCTCCAATCGAATGGATGCTATCATGCAAGGAAGTATTGGTGGCGGTAACATGGCTCGTATAGAGGCCCGAGTAAGACTCATCGGTGATAACGTGGTATACGTTAAAATGATTGATGAGACTATGTCGGACTTGTTCTTACGTTGCCGTGTAGGGTCAGACGAAAACATGTCTCGTCTTCCTGCCGCCTATTGGTTGGACTTCTCCAAACTTGTCATCTTGGCTACCAAGGCCCACATCTTCAGAGAACTTGCCATCCGGATGGATGAAGGTCAGCTGTCGGGCGGTCTTAATCTTGGTCGCTTTAAAGAGACGGTTGATGAGTATGCTGATGCTCACCAAATGTACAATGAGTTCATCCATGATAGTTGGCCACGTATAGCGGCCTTGACTGATGAGGAACGACATAGTCGGGTAATCCAACATCAATTTGGAAGACCATAACTTGTCGCAGTGATATGGGAGTTCCTAAGGGGACTCCCTGTCTACATATGCCTTAAAACTGATTAGACATACATAAGGCCCTCTCCTCCTAGCGTCGGTTCGGCTAGGTTACTCGCTTTCGCTCGTAGAATCAATTCAACTCTCGTAGACAAGCTACTCGACTTTTTATATTCAAATCGTTAGAGACTTGAGTAAAAATTATTTACTGAATTGATGCCAGAAGATTTTGAGCTTACCTATGAAGCACGCCTCGCGATAACGACTCAGAACGTACTCGTAATGTTTACCCATCTGTGCCATTTCCAGCCCCAGTTGTTTCTTAGACAACTCGAGCATTCGTGGTTCTTTGAACTTGACTGCACAGCGGAGCTTGTACTCTAGCAGTAGCACCTGCTCGCCCAGTCGGTTCTCAGTTAGACGGTTAAACCTTTTGAATAAACTTCTGAGAGCAGAGGAGAGTTCCCTGTCGGATAATGCATTCGACATGATAGTGAACCCTCGACTTTGTTATTCATAACAAAAGTTTAATTTTACATATACAGGTTATTTTAAGATAACGTGTGTAGGTTTTTTACACCTTACTGAAAAAGAAATTGGAGATTGCAATGAGTAATGCACAGCCTGTGGCTAACCAACCAATGACCCAAGAACAAATGGAACAAGCCTTACGCGAAATGCAGGCAACTGTACAGCAGCAAGCAGAAACCATCAATAAATTACAAGGCTCTATCCGTAACCTTGGTGGTAACCTGAAGTTCCTACGTGACTTGGTAAATGAATGTGTTCACTTAACTGAGCAAACGTCTGGTATTGTTGTTGAGCACGTAAGCACACTGGACAAACGTTTAGATAGCGTAGGTACCATCTTCACTGACAAAATCAAACGTCAGCTTAAAGAGCTTGATGAAAGCGTATTGGTGGATGCAGTAATTACGCAGGTAGATAAAGACGAGGAGTAAGTCCATGGGTCAGTTACTATACGAGAAAACCGTTAAGTTCGATAGTAAGGCCGGTAAGCTTGCTCACTCTGGTTTCCTATCTCGTTCAGATGCAATCACTGAATCGAATAAGATATACAAGTACTTGGAAAAGCGTTGTGCTGAACTGAGACGCAAATTGTCCTATGACCTTTCCTACAATGGTTTCCCCCGTGACTTGATTGTTACCGAAGCCTTTGGTGGGCATGGTTGTTTGGTTATTCACCCTGCCGACGATGACTTTACAATTAAATTGTTAAAAGGTTGCGGTAAAGGTGAACGCGACTTTGACTTCCTGAGCGTAAAGAAAGATAAGTACTCTCTGTTTGATGCAGAACATCCAGCGAAGAAAGTGGTTATCCTGCCGGGTACTAACTTACTGTGTCGTATGTCACCGAATGTTATTAAAGGGATGAACAAGCCAGGGGTTTACTTTAAGCCTCACCCAATCACCACTGAGTTCTACATTCGTGAAATCGAATCGTTCGTTGGCCGTGATAAACTTATCCATAAGCTGGCCTCAGGTGCTAAGGTACTTGAAAATGCGGATGAGGTTTGGGTATCGCGTTCTACGGAACTTGGTCTGTACGCTAAGCTGGACGGTAAAAAGGTACACACGTACAAAATCAATTACCAGAACAAAGGTAGCTATTTTGGACTGTATGACCAGATTGACCGGTTAGAAGAAGTACTTTCAACTGCACGCTCTGGCGTCATCTTCCCAACCGATGATTACGAAGCGCAAATTGACGAGTACCTCGCCTATTACGAAGAAAGTCTTGCTGGGTATAAGCCCAAGGCTAAGCCACGCGTAAACCAGAAGAACAAGCGTAAAAGAAAGAAGAGGAAGTAAGTCGTGATAGTATTTACTTGTGTAGATAAAGAAAGTGAAGATGCTGCTGTTATCTGGGCTGCCTCACTACAACAACAGTTGCTAAAGGGGACAGGTGGGGTTCGTACCTTCATCTTCCATACGGCAGATGTAGACGTATCGCGGTTTACTGACTTCAGTGCGTTCTGTGTTTCTGTGGGTAATATGGAAGGGCAGAGTAAACAAGAGATGCTGATTCGTGTCTTGGACATGATGCACAGCCGTGGTTTTGAAGACCATGTCATGTATGCACACACTGATGTATTGTGGCAAGGGGATGTAGAAGAGATTCGCAACTGTCCTCTGGATTCAAAGTTGTGGCTGGCTGCCCGTAACGAACACGTGTACTTCGATTCAAAGCGTAATCAGAAGTTCTACCCAATGTACGATGAGGACTATCAGCGTAAAAGTACCATTGCGCCCATGGGTTACTTCAACAGTGACGTAATGATGTTGCTGATATCCGGTCTGTATCGCGCTGTGAAGCGTGCTGGCTACGCATCCTTAGAAGAACTCTATCTTGCTAAGAAAATGTCTAAGGGCTGGTCTCCGACCGATACACTAAACTCTTTGATTACTGAGTACATCAACTTGTTTGACCGCTACAATGCCTTTACCGAAGAATATTTTGAGTTGGACTTCGGCGAGATGCTTAGTCGTCGTATGGAGATTAAGTTATCTAAACTGGTTAACTTTGTAGGGGTACACAAGCCTTGGCGTGAAACTTCGGACTTTGACCTTCCTGAGTTGGCCGGTGCTATGTATCCATTCCACCACTACTTACAAGCTTGCGATATTTACCGTACGTATATCACCAAAGATTTCTACGAACGAGTAAAAGCAAACGTACACCGTTACCGAATGATTGTTGATTGGGAACGGGACGTACTGGATGCTGCGCGACCGTTAAAGGAAAAATTGGAAAAGTTCGATGATGACCTAAAGCAAATGATGCAGGACATCAAAGCAATCTAAAAAAAAAAGATTGCCGACGGCATAATTAGTAGGGGCCATTGCCCCTACTTTATGCTGCTTTAATATAAACCATGTTTCTGTAACGCTTCTTTGATGTCAAACATTAACCCATTTCTTACACCCCGCCAATAACTATCGGAGTAGGGCCAAACGTATTCTTTAGTTACTTCGGTGATTAGTTTATTCTCAACCTTAGATAACTTACCGTTTTGTTTGTTATCAATAACCATACGCGCCAATTCCAACAGCCTTGCATCGCTGATTTCTACATTGAACGGTGGCTTGTTATCAATCTGACCTTCAACAAGTTTATTTCTAAATAACTCAGCCACGCCATACACCGGTGCATTTTTACCAACAACCGTAATTGGCCTTGCACCTTTAGGTGGGAATATAATGCAGGTCTCCGGATTACGTGGATTGGGCACGTATTGAACCGTGGCCTTAGGTGTCTTCAATTTACAACCTTCCAATAGATTGCGAGATGACAGTGGTGGTATTTCCAGCATTTTAGTTAAGTTATAGACAGGGTCATAGTTTATCCGATAAATAGCAACACGAGACCCTAACATAGGTATTGCAACAATGTCGCCTGTGACCAACTTTGGCATTTTACGAGTTAATGCGACATCAAACTTGGGAAGGTCTTCTTTCTTCATAGAGAAAAGTTCTTCCAAATTAGAATCGGCCATTATCCCAAACAAGTCACCAGTTATGTTTTCTACATCAAAGCCAACAACGTGTATTTCAGTAAGTTTAGAAATGTCCTCTGCCCAACGACTAGGGTCATCGAGAATCTTATCCATTTCTAATATATCCACAGTAGTCTTACCCGACAACTTACTGCTATCATGGTTATAGCCACCCTCTGTTAAGATTATAAGTTTCATTTGTTCCTTCCTGTTGTAGATAAATGAGGTATTATCCTCATTAATAATGTATGTATGTAATTTTATTGATAGGGCATAAACAGGGGTTCCCTAGGGAACCCCTACCTATGTCGTTTTAACGATATTGTACTTCTACTTCATACCCTATAGCAATACGAAGATGCTCGATAATTTTAGCATCCGGTGCTCCCTTCTTTATTTCCTTAGCAACTATGTACCAAGGAAGAGAACCTTTCATGTTACCAGATGTGGTAATCTTAGACAGCACAGTTCCTCTCTCAATTTTATCCCTAATGAGAACTATAGCGGAACGGACGTGTAGTGGACTGTGGCGCATACCACCAAACGCCATGTGGGCAATGTGACTAATGTCAGGACCAGTTATTTTATCAAGCCAAGGTACGATGGATAGCGCTGGTTTAGTATCTTCCGTTAAAAAACGGCTGCACTCTTTTTCTAAAGCTTCCTGCCACGATGCATTATGCACATCCGTAGGGTCACTCAACTTATCCAAACGAGGTAAAATATCCTCTGCAACATGGTTAAGGATTTCGGCATTGAAATTTTCTAACTGCATGTCCCACACTAGAGTAGCCAGTGTACTTTTAATGTTGGCAATAGCAACTGCTTCTAAGATTTTATCGGCATCGATAATCATTGTTCTTCTTACCTTTTATTTAAGTATCATTTAATCCAGATAACTGGCATAACGCAAAACTTCACTGTACCCATCGATAAACCCTTTGGTACCAAACGAAGTAGGGCCTAAGTGAACCACAGTCTTCGTTAGAAACTCATCGATGATGTACTTTGTCTCATTTTTATATTTAGGCCAGAGTTTAACGACATTGTCATCACACTCGCCTTCGTAAGTAATGATTCTACCATTAACATCCCAGACATTCGGGTATCTGTCGGTGTCTAATAGAGCACATACGTTTTTGTCGGAGTCTTCGTCACCGTTAACTACAATAATCTCAACGCGCATTTCTTTGTCGTAAAACAAACGTATCGTGATACCATAGCCAGCCGGACTGACACGGGACGGAGATTCAAAGACCACATCTTTAACACGTTCCCACTTCTGTGGCTTCAAAGGGCCGGAAGAACCAGCAGCAAAGGAAAACAAAAGTAGTACGATAGTGAGTTGGAATTTAAACATACACCGAGCCTTTTAGTTGGGTTGATAGAAATGTACAGTGATACCATCTTGGCATAAGTGACGTTCCACCAGGGGTAGAACATCATCTATAACCAAACCGCCAGCACCGCACCCCAGGGGTGGGACATGTAGAGTTTTAATTGGGCTACGTGGTAAACAGCGACTAAACTTGTATAGCACATTGTCCACCCACTCTACCCTACTGCCGTGACGCCACTCATATTTAGTCGGAACTAACATAAGTCCATAGTCATCACGTAACAAGTAGAAGTCCAATGTGAGTAAGTTGAAGTTACCAGACTTACAACGTTTCCGATAACTCTGATATACCAGTGGGAACCTTTCCTTACATTCTTTAGCAAGTCCAAGTCCCATTACTCCCTCACAATTCACAGGAATAAGGACAATCCCGGTTTTAGTTTCCCAGATGTCTTTTCCTTTCTCTATAATGAGTTTACCCACACTGTCTCCATAGGTTACTTACTCGGACGAACAAGTAACACGTAAAGCCCTTACCTTGGAGTTGCGTAGATTACTGGTAGTGGTAAATCCCTCGTGCTGTATAATAGCTGTGGTCCCTAAATACATCTCAGGACTGTTATACATGTCACGTAAGTCGTGGCGTTCAATGCCTCGCTTTACTTCTACCGGTTGTCTAAACTCAGGAACCTTCACTAAGATGCCCCCAACTTCACCCCACCGTTTTGAATCAAGAAAGCCCACTACTTCCAAATGGTCTTCCTCAACTTTACTGAGTCGATAAACTTTCTTACCCACTCTAACTACCGCTGAGGTATAACCCCGGCCATAGATGTTTTTAAGCTGACGTTTAAAGTCGTTAGGTCCTGCTACCTTATTCCAGCGAAGCAGTTTCATTTTCTTAGATTCACCAGGAAGCCATTCCTCTAGCTCCATGTCATCCAGAGTCTGATAAACCAAATCGTCTTTTTTAAGTGGACAAAGCACAAACCCAGCTTGTGACGTCTTACCAAGTAAGGCATTCTTAGCCGTGATGCTTGCTTTCGTTGCACCGTCACGTGCTTGACTGTGCCAAAGAAATAAGTACTTGCCATATTGTAAGCGAGGTTCTAAGTCCTTCATTAACTTCAATACCGATGGGTAGCAACAAGAGTATTGTTCACCATCAATAGTAGCGGTTACACCGCTGAAGTTTTTAACAACATGAAGTAGAACCCCAGTTGTATACGGTCTTACTACAACACCTTTAGCCAGAGCCGAATCCGTAATGTTGCCTAGTACCGTATGTTCCCGTTTAAATGAATTGTTCTTGCGCATTTTATTGTCTCCATTTATCACGCGCTTGCAGAACCTTTATATATGAACTTTAGACAACCATAAGTTGGATGCCCCTACAAAGGTAAAGCGTCCCGAGTAAAAAACGTAGGTATTATAATGAAATTGACGATTTTAAAAATCTTCGATGCGGAAGCAGGACATCTTAAAATAGATAGCCGACTCATCAAGGACATCACTCGATATGTAGCAAGCTTCGTCAATAAGAATGACGATACCCTACAATTCCTTGGGTCACCCTTAGTAGGTGTTTATCCTTTCAGATATGCCAAGACGGATGAGAACGAGTGGTTCGATGATGTGCTTGAGATGGATGACCTTACCCTCCAAAGCAATATCCGTGAACACTTTGGTGATTCAGACAACAATCTTTCTGCCACATGGAAGATTTCTTCGAATGTCACCAACCTGTCTTTCGTGTGGTTGGCTCATAGGATTCGTAACTCTAACCTAAAAGACCGTGAAAAGACCGAAGGCGAAATGGCCTGTATGAAGATGTTACAGTATAAACTGATATCTTCTTTGGACTCTCATTTCTTCCGCTACCCTGCCAATTCTGAGGTTGCCTCTGCGGTATATGCCAGCCTCTCTAAGAAGTACTTGCTTAAAAAGTACGGCAGTTGGGCTAAGGTAATTGAAGCACGTTCTGAGGATTTACTAGGGGACGACTCTATTCATAAACGCGCCATTGATAAAATGGATGACGATGAAGATATTGTCTACCTTATTAACGATACACAAGGTCGACATAAAGACATCTACAAGCGTGTGACCACATTGTTCTACGAGTTCCGTGAAAGTGACTCCCGCATTCAATCTATCTCAGCTACCATTGAGTTGTCTGGTGAGATGGGCGTTCGTGATAAACAGAACAACTACGGGAAGTATCGTGCGGCAGCGCATGATATAGCCTCTACGCCGTCCTCTCTGCTACGAGAGAAGGCATTGGGGGTCATTGCCTCAATTGTACATACAGCGCCACCACAGGCCGTTAAGGAGTCTCTGGAATGGTTAGCTTCTAACTACGGTGCACCTCGTACTGGTTACATCAAAGAGTTTGTTGAATTGAACATCACCCATGCGTGTGAATACATTCGTAAAAACGAACTTCCTTTAAGTGACCTTGCTACAATATTGGTTAGGCTTCGCGGTATCCATTTAGCGTCTCGCCAATCGGATAAAACCGTATTGGAGATTCGTGAGTTGGGTACTAAGATAACTGACCAGAGTGTACAGAGTAAAAACCAAGCGGTACATGCATCGGTACGTGCCGCGATTATTCTGTATTTGGTATTGCGTACATTGGCTAAGGATAATTTATAATGTATACAGAAAACGAGGTAATGGGTACTAAAGAAGAATCAATCTCTCCAGATTGGGACGTGTAACCAAAAAAAAATAAGGGAGGCCTCGGCCTCCCTGTTTATGTCGTTTAAATAACATCCTATGACACTAACAACCTTTTAAGGGAGAAAGAAATGGATGGTTACATCGCACCAGAACAACTTGGGTTCTGGATGAACTATGGTGGTCTTATTGTAGACCTTAGCGTAAAAGTAGTAATTGCAATGTTCGGTCTTTGCATTTCTTACTTTGCACTTATCTTTATTCAAAGCAGAGACAAACGTCTTGTTGAAATCAGGGAGAAATGGGATGGTACAGCTCAAGCTATTTATCGCGGTCTTACTATTGTCGGTATCTGCATTCTCATGGGGTTCATCCTTTCCGCGCCAATATGACCCATACTTCAAGGCAGCAGCAAAATACCTTCCGCCTGGAATGACGTGGCAACAACTTAAAGCTCAGTGTTATCAGGAGTCTCGTCTGAATCCTAAGGCAGTGAGTCCGGTTGGCGCACAGGGTCTGTGTCAGTTCATGCCGGGGACGTGGAAAGAAATGATGAAGTACGGGTTGAACAATCCGTGGAATCCTGCACAGTCTATTCGGGCTGCTGCCATCTACATGTCTTACCAACATCGGTTCTGGTCTAGTGAAAGACCGTGGATTGACAGAAGTATGCTAGCCACCGCTAACTATAATGCAGGTGGTGGCAACATGCTTAAGGCACAGAGAAAATGTCCGGGGAGTATCCTGTACAATGAAGTGGTAAAGTGCTTACCTGAGATTACAGGGAGGCATAGCAGGGAGACCATCGATTACGTATGGCTCATTCACTTCAAATGGTATCCAGCTATCTTAGCCGATGATGGATATAAGCCATAACGACATAAAGCAGAGGGTCATTGCGACCCTCTTATTTTTTTGTCTTACCAGTTACTAAAGACCCAGAATGGACTCATGATTATGGAAACTACTATAACGGTGAGGAGCATGTCCTTAAATATCACCCACCACTTTTCTTCATGGTGGGTATACCCGTTACAACAACCACTGAACTCAGAAGTACATTTTCCTTGCTGGTAGTTGATGCAGGTTTTGCACCTGCTCATATCTTTGACTTGTCTGTTTACTGCTATACCACTGATGATATTATTCATACTGACACATATCCATTATTATTTCTGTTTCGTCTGTTAACTCAAACTTAGGAAATAACTGGAGTATACGGTAAATGAATGCACCTGCGTCCCCATGGTCGGTTATGTATTCCAGTACTGCTGTATCAGAACTCACGTCGACCTCATCCACTCGCCAACTATTTACCATCTGTTCACGCATGGATTCAATGCTACCTAGGCAAGACACTGGTAATTCAGTCTTTACCGGTAACATTCTCTTTTCCCCAAACAATGGTCCAAAATACTCCTTGAACCATTCTCGTATATCGCAGGGTAGCGTATCCCATCTAATCAACACTACTTTCTTACTCACTATTCCCATACAAGCTAACTCCAGAGGGTTGGTAAACCTTATTATTCCTTTGTCCTTTACCTATACCGCATGAGTAACGAATATCCTGTTAGTTACCGCTATTCATACGGCTCTTGTGACCTGTACAGCTATTACCAGTCGTGAGGGTTTTTACACAGCAACGTTACCACTCTCCCCTCATGCAATTAAAGAGCTCGTTATTTTTTGGAACGACGGCATAAAGGGCGGATAGCCCGCCCCTTACGTGTAGCATAATTACAATCTGTTAAGACGAGGTTTGCCCTAGTGTCTGGTTATGACGCGGACTTACAACCTATTCGGTCTGCTATCAGAGCAGACTCCTTTATGGTTGGCAGTTGATAAGGCAAAACCTTTTGTAATTCCACAATAGCAATTTGAGTTGCGCAGTACATAGTACCTAACTCAATGGACTGTTCCATCAGAAACGCCACGCCACCCGAATCATCGTACACCAACTTATAGTATCCGGATGGCACGACATGATATTCATCTGCGCTGGGCAGCTTGGGCATCTCCTTACCGTAAACCGGACCTGCGATGACATAGAATTCATGTTCGTATTGGGCTGCATACTTAACGGCGTCTTCCAATTCCCGCCACACACCTCGATTGAGGGTTTGGTTTTGTGGAACGACATTACTCATGTAATCCAACTCATGCCGGTAGTGCGAACCATAGTGGGCTGCCGACGGCGCAAGGTGTCCCCTGTCCGCTTCCAACTCACTGGCGTTTGCACTTTTATAGTCAGATACCTCTAAGGTTTCATCACTTGGTAGGTCAGGGTCACTACGGAAAGCTCTTCCCGTTGGTGCACCATAGTTAACCGGATTAACCTCATAGGCTACCCAATTGGCAAATTTAGTTGTGGGATTGTTAGAGAGCGCGTAGACATGACGATAGATTACCGTTGAGCCTTCCGGGTTCTCAGGACATCCTTGAGGACAGTGCACTGAAATAGTCGAGGCCATTGCTGGCAAAGACATAACCAGAAACACCATTGCTGAAATAATACATTTCACGATAATGCTCCTTAACTAAATGAACGAAGTTGTTCATATATTAGGCTGTATGTATCTTAGCTAAAGCAGCAGTTATTGGCCTACTGCTCTCAGGAGCTATATGGACAATAGAAAATTTATGGGGATTCATCCTCACCCATAAGTTGTACAGGATGTCGTAGAAGTAATAATGGTGGTCACCTCTACGTTTTGCAATGTACGTTGGAGTTGGTTTACGGAATACATACCTCAACCATTCCAAACAATCCGTTGTGGGTACTGGGAAAGCTTCGTTCTCGCCATACACAGGGATATGTACTAATGATGCAACTCCGCTGATTTCGTTTATGACGTAAACTGATTCTACTTCCGTGCTTCTTTGTTTCATGACGCACCCCCAAAAAAAAATAAGTCGATTCATAAAAAATAAAGGGAGCCGAAGCTCCCTTGTATTTATGTCACTTATTCACCACAGGTAGACAGACTGCTTGTACCGCCAGTCCAAGTACCACACTGCTTAGTCCAAGTACCATCTGGATTGTAAGTAGTTACTTCATACACGTCTTGGTCGTTGTGCATGTGAACTTCTTGCGTCGCATTCCAGAACTCTTCAGAAGAGTAACGGTTATCAATGCGATACCAGCTGTCGGCGTCGTAGCCATAGTCATCTTCAAAGCTCAGAGAGATGTGAGACAGGGCGCTAGATAACCAGCCACCGCTTAAGTCTTGCGCATCTGCACCAATCATTGATTCAAACTTGTATACGTTCTCAGCGCCGTACGAGTGACCTGATTCAGTTTTAACAGTTTCGTTATCACTGTAGTAAGTTTTAGTCATCAGCATTTGTGAAACATTCAGAGCCACGCGGTCCATAGTCAGACAGTTGCTCCATCCCACATTTTCCGCAGACGCAATATTCACCAGCGCATAACCAACACCGTCACCTTTCTCAGTGAAGTATTCAGAGATAGTACATTGACCATCTTCTAAGTTAGCGGCAACTTCTACTTCCAGACCACTGGCGTTAGTAGTACGTTGCTGACGGCGATAAAGCTCCTTACCCTTTTTGTTCAGGCCTTGCTCCATGTTGTTACCGATTTCATCCCAGTTACCCGCACTCTGTTGAACGAATTCACGACGTGACCAGTTCTGACCACGAGTCGCTGACTCATCCTTAAAGTAGTATTCTACGAACGCTACACGAGAGTTAGGGTTTGCTTTTTCCAGCGCTACTGAATCGGCATAACCTTTAGTCAGGCCAGGTACCAAGCTTTTCGCCAAACCGTGCAGAGCGTTGTCCCCGCCTTTGACATAGTCAGAGTACAGGTCTTTCACTTTACGGTTGTAACGTTTAGCCACACGCTTTTCCTGCGCTTCCAGACGAGCGATTACACCCTTACGGATGGTTTCACTTTCGATAACAGATTCACAGGTAAGTTCTTCGCCGTCTTTGGCAAGTTCACGTTCAATGTGTTTCCACACAACTGAAGTCAGAGGCGTAACGTTACGCATGTCTTGTTGAGAAGTGATTGCAAACGAAGGTGGTACTGTCATGTAGTACTCTTCAGTGATTGGATTCTCAGGGTCATCCAAATCAACTGCACCTACTGGTACATGGGTTACCAGAGGAACGTACTGACCGCAGTCTTCGTGAACGTCTGGGATTTCAATTACGAAACCAGGGTTATCCGCAGTGGGCTCTGTAGTCACGGTACTTGGTTCGCCTTCATCGTATTTACCGTTGAAGTTCAAGTCCATGAAGATAGTGGCACCGACGATATAACCGTCGATTACGTTACCAGAGATTGTTACTGGCTCCTTGTCAGGAGTAGAAGTCGCCGGTGGTGGAGTTACCGCTGTTGGGGTTTCTGCCTTAGTGTCAGAACCACCGCCACCACAAGCTGTTAAAGTAAGTGCAACTGCGGCAGTCAGGATTGATTTATTAAATAATGATTTCATGTTTTCTTTTCCTTTCATGTAAAGAAATTGTTTATGGTTATAGTTAATTAAGTAACTACTTCACCTGTAGAATATAGGTCTGATGATATTTGGAATCGACTCTAGACGGCATAGAAGAGAGCCTGGCGGACTCTCAACTATACGAAGCTTTTACTTCCGATGCTGTCTGCGTTGGGTACGATTCATGTGCCCACCACGCTCACCGCCAGAACTACTTACTGATTGACGCTTAGCCTTACGGCGACGTACCACATAAACAATCCCGCCGACAACAGCGGCAACGATAATGAAAGGAATGTACTGTTCCATGACTTTCTACTCCAAAGTGATTTATCGTGCAAGAGGATTCAACCCTCTCATACTATCACCCTAGACGAACAGGTTTTTATATCCATCAAATCGCATTGAGGTAAAATCCCTACCCACAATGTAATGGTCAGTTAAAAAGATATCTAGCGGGTGAAGTACCTGCCTAATCTTTTTAGTTAACTCAATATCAAAGCGAGAAGGCATCGAGTCCTTAAAAGGATGGGAGTGCACCAAGGCCAAATTAATAGCTTTATGCTTTAGCGCAGACTCCACGATGGGTCGACAATATGCGGTTACCTTATCCACAGTACCAAAGAACAATTCTTCATAGGCAATGACATGGTGGTTATGTCCCATGAGAATGACACCAAAGACCTCGCGGTCATGTTGATGCATCTTGCACTCTAGGTACTTGCGAATATGCTCAGGTCCACTAAGACGCTGTCCTTGGATATTTCTATCAAAGACTATCTTAGCTGCACGTTCAAGTATCTCGTCATCCGTAAGCATGGTTACTTCTTCTTACGGCTTGCTTTACGTGCTTTCTTCTGTACCGACCGTTTCTTTTTGGTAGCACTGCTTGCACCGGGTTTAACATACGCCTGACGCTGACTGGTGCCATATAAAGGTGAATGACTTAACCCAGCTGCAATTGCAGCCATCATAGCAGCTTGATGTGACATGTTGTGTACCCTACCTTTTGTCATCATGGCGATAGTCCAAATCTAACGGAATGGTCTCGCCACTGGTTTTAATAATAGGTGGAAGGTCCACCGGTTTCTTTTTCTTTTTAACTTCCCCATGTTCGGGGTGATGGTACGGGGAACTATGTCCCCGCCCATACAAGTTGTTTATTGACATATTACTTTTCCAAGTCCCGTAGCCATCCAGTGAAGAAATCGCTCAAGGGTTTCTCCGGTGTTTCGGTAAACTTAAACGTTAGTTCCTTCTTATCCATCAGGTCAGCAACTACAACATCTTGCTGGTCATGGACACTGGCTAACATGCCACCTATGGCAAATTGTCCAAGGACCGTTTCGCTGGGATAATCTACAAGAGTGGTTACCACTGGTATATCACCTGGGATGTCGACCAATGATGTATCGGTGAATGGAAAGTGGTCCATATGAAACATGGGTGTGGTGTGACCACGTCCAATGTCGGGGTTTAAAGGTTGAGGAGTCTCAGTTGTAAAACAACCGTCGCGATTAATAACCTGATTACCGTACACCCCGTGAAGTTGAAGCTTTTTAGGCTTTAACTTTTTGGTTTCAGGGTCAAACTCAACCGGTTCAACGTGTTTCCAATCGGTAGGGGTATTACGTCCTTCCATACCAAACATCTCAGCGTTACGTTCAGCACGATAAGCATTGGATTCTTCTTCAGTATCGCTAAAGCAACGCCAAGAGTTACCCAAGTCTTCAAATGTACAAAGCTTAACGGCAAGGACATCATACTCGCTAATTTGCACACCTTCTTCGGAATGGAATGCATCGGCATTGGGATAACAGCACTTGTGAATAGTCCCATCCTTCAACATGACATCATACGTGTCTTTAAATCGCCATGAATTGTAGGCAACCCAAACACCAAAATCATCAGGACGGTGTGTCCAGTGAGTGTAATCTTCTTTACCTTCAGGTGACCACTCTATTCCCAGCTGGGTTATGTCGCCAGACTCTATAGGAGGCTTAGGACGCTCGTAAGAGATGTTAGGGTCGGTCATTACACCCGTTTCAATCTTAAGCTTGTCAGACGCCTCTCTGTCCGCCTGAGACTGTGCTTCATTTTTCCACAGTTTGATTTCACTGATACGGTTAGCCAGTTTAGCGTAGTCGCCAACTCCCAACATGTCATCGGTGGCAATATCAACCGCCTTATGGGACTGTAGTCGTTTACGGCTAGACCATGGGCCATAGTGTAGACAACCACCACAAAACCAATGGTTCTTTGGTAACATCATGTAATCGGTTTTACCCTGAAGACTCATGCCTTTTCGAGTATTGAAGATAGCAGGGTTGTCACAAGCCGGACAAAGACTAATTATTTTTCCACCTTTACTAAGCATACGTTACTCCTTTTAAGTCAATCAACTGAACCTTGTGGTCAGCAAAACACGTTGCATAACTCCACTCGTCTATATCTAACGATGTGGCCAGTACGAATTGGGGGATACCCTCCAAACCACCGTTACGACTAATCCACTCCAAATATTGGTAGATGTCTTCGCGATAAAAGTAGTCGTCTACGATGACGATATCGTAGTCTTTGAAGTTTTCCGGTAACTCCCCAGCAGCGAACCCTATAGGGTTTTTAAAGGAACCCCAGCTCACAACCTTACCCTTTTCTATTTCTTTTGTTGCGGCTTCGTTGTTGCCAAGGTACAACACTTTCTTACCCATATGTTTGGCCATAAAAGTTGCACCCAACATTACAGCAGTGGTAGTACCTTCCTGTCTACCCATAACTACAGCGAGGTGTTTACCCCGTGTCATCATCTTAGCGATGGTAACTTGCTCAGGTTTAGGGAACTGCTCCATTATAAGGTGGGAGTATTTAATGGGGTGTGCACCTAAAACCTCATCGATACTTTTAAAAGACATCTTCGTTTCCTTCTACCACACGTTACCTGCTGCATATACTGCCTTGGTGACAATACTAGTCGGGTCGCAGTAATCGGTATCGTGGTTTATAATTTTAACGTAAGGGTTTAGTGCTTGTTGGTACTCCCCAGCAAATACTATTTCCCTGCTACGTATCGAGTAGTGAATTTCACGCAAAGCGTAATACGGCATGGAGGCAAACACTTGGTTATATAAATGTTCAATTCCATACCAAAGTTTGTTTGTACAGTCTTCCGCTCTATCGCCCTGTAGGAAAGAGATTGCCTTATACTGCACATAACTCCACCCACCAAAATCATTCACCACATTTCCCATGGCGTCGCGAACTGCCAATGCTTTTCGCAGGCACATCTCAACAAGGGTACACATGACTTCATCTTCTAGTCGGTTAACAGTAATGTCGTTTGCATATATACTCGGCAGAAAAGAAAGTGTCGCAACGACAATCGATTTGCCGTTGGACATTTTCTCAATCTCTTCCATAGTACCTATTGCTAACGTCATTGAAGGGTCAATAACTTTGACCCGACAGTTCCGTATTCTCATAGGTTTTCCTGTTAGGGGTTGTGACGAATGTGGAACTCCGCGTTTTGTACAGCTTTGATGGCCGACTCAACAGATTCGTGCTTTTCCAGTTCGTCACTGGTGGTTAGGTCGCAGTTATATATCCAACCTTCATCATCCAGTGTCAGGTAGGTATACAACGGACTACTTAATTCGATATCGTCGAGTGATTGTTCGATGAGAATCCCAACTTCCTGGGTGTGAGGAACCATCCAAGGGAGAGCGTCTATCGTACGTTTAACGTAGATGTCCCCTTTGTGATTAAACAACAGTTCCTCTATTGAAAGTTTATGGTCCCACTTAGAAGAAGCTTTGTTAACGACTGGCAGGGTCATATCCAAGAAGTGTTCATACTTGGTTGGCTGACGAAGTGAAGCCTTGAATACCTTTTTGAACGTTGGGGCACCTTTGAAGCTACCACCAGCTTGATAACTAATCAGGTTAGATATCTTGAGTTCCGCACCTTCTTTCATAGGTTCCAGAATTTCATGGATGTCCAGTTCAACCACCCACATTACACGAGCGTATCCCCGATGCGGACTTGGTAGCAATACGACCTCGTCAATGTAGCCCCATAAAGTTTCTTCCTCTAAACAAGGATGGTCCACTTTACATTTTTCGCCTTCGGTACGTTTTAATAATTCTGCGAAGGCATTGGTTGTTAGTCTTTCAAAGTGTAAAGACACCTGTTCTCCACTAACGTCAATATGGAAAGACATACGTCCACTCTCCCTTTTTATTTTTGTACAACACCCACCACGTTGTTATTTTCAACAACAATCAAGCGGGTAACTTTATTCGATTCCATGATATCCAAGGCATCGCCAAAGCGAGTACCCTTTTCTACTGTTATTGGGTTCTTGGTCATGAAATCAAAAATGTGGTTACCAATAGGTTCGTTTACGCTGGCTTGCAAACAACGGCGTAAGTCGCCGTCGGTTATAATCCCTTTAAGGTCCTCTGATGTACCCACTAAGGCCAAGCCAAGTTTACACCTACTCATACTCCAAACGATGTCACCAAAGTCTGTCTCTGTAGTTACAAAAGGTAACTCCTCAGAAACCATGACATCTTCGACTTTATACAGTAGCTTCTTCCCTAAAGACCCACCCGGATGAAACCGAGCAAAATCCTCAGGTTGGAAATCCCGTGCCTTTAAAAGGGCAACGGTTAGCGCATCACCTAAAGCCATAGTGGCGGTGGTAGATGCAGTAGGGGCTAGTTGTAAAGGACAGGCCTCTCTACTAACCCCTGAACGTAAGCTAAAGTTCGCAGCTCTAGCTAACGTATTGGTGTGGCTTTGTGTAAACGAGATAATGGTGTTTTTATTACCCTCTAAGAAAGATAGTAACTTTAACACTTCTTCGGTTTCTCCCGAATTACTCAAGGCCAGAAAGATGTCATCGGGATGGACCATTCCTAAATCACCATGGAATGCTTCACCCGGATGCATAAAGAAGGAAGGGGTGCCGGTAGATGCTAGACTAGCTGCAATCTTTTTACCCACAATACCTGATTTACCCATACCGCAGACAATCACACGACCCTTGGTATTAAGGATAGCGTCTACTGCGTCGCTGAAGCACTGGGCATCCAACGTAAGATTCTTTGCCAACTCTTGTAGACCATCGACTTCGGTAAGGATTGCTTTAAGTCCATGAACGGTTGACTTTGGAACAGCTGGTTTTGACATTAGGATAATTCCGTACGTTTTAAGAGTTCACGATAGTCCTCTTCTGTATCAATCCCCTTACAGGGTTCAGTACAAGCAGTAACTACCTTGATTGACATACCGTGTTCCAACGCCCTTAGCTGTTCAAGCTGCTCGACATCTTCCAGTGACGATGTTGGTAATGCCCCATACTTCTTTAAAGCACCCACGGTGTATCCATAAATACCTACATGTCTGTAATATTTATATTGCTTCAAAGGCGTACGTAGATACGGTACAGCAGCTCTTGAGAATAGCAATGCCTTGTTATCGGCAGTGGTGATAACTTTAACCACGTTTGGATTGAGGGCTTCCTCGGCAGTCTTGATGGGCGTTTGGAGTGTGGCAATGTCACAATCCGTTTCCATCATTTCACTGATTAGCTGTTTAATCAATTCCGGCGGCATCTCAGGTTCATCACCCTGGACGTTAATAACAATGTCGTTGTCGTTTAACTTAAGTATCTTTGCCGCTTGAATAATCCGGTCGGTTCCGGATTTATGCTTTGCACTAGTGACAACCGTGGGAACACCGTAACGGTACATTGCGTCTGTAATAGCACTGTGGTCAGTAGCGACATAGACATTACGTCTTGACAGCCCTGCATTACGACACGCACTATATACGTGGGATACCATAGGCTTACCGTTGACTGGTAGTACAGGTTTACCGGGTAAGCGCTGCGACTGCATTCTTGCTGGGATAATGGCCACCACTCTGGGCGGCTTAATCCCTAATAGTTTTCTAATTAGTTGTTTCATTTCTCTTTTACCGTTAAGACGACCTATAGATTAAGGGTACTAAATTATTTTTTGACGGCATAAAAGAGGGCCCCTCAGCAAAAGGGCCCTTTTACTTTAAGGAAGTTTTAGGGGAGTGGAAGGTCCCCTAAGGTATTTCATGAAACTAGAGACACGGGTCAAGGGCGTCTCTATACTAAGGTACCGTTATGTATTTTTTATTCAGCACGTTTAGAAGGGTTTAGAAACTTAGAGTTTTTAACTAGGTGCTCCATATCATACTCTACATCTAATAATAGGGCAGTTTCCTGAACGGTCACGAAATAACTATCCTTATTACAAGTCATTCTCATTTGCGACTGTTCCTTATTTAAGCTGGGGTAGGTATCTGGGGTTGCGGTAAAACTTTTTACCTTACGCTTTAGGTCCAGATATGTAACGTCAGCATATTCCATCAGCGTTTCAGTATCGGTAATTTTCTGATTATAGTTGTCACCTAGTCGCTGTTTTGAATCGACCCGGTTCATCCATAGCAACGCGGCCGCACCCATGGTGGACATCATGGTTTTAACCATCGTTAATGAATTAGTCATGATAAGTTCCTTATTTTTTATTCAGTGCGTTTAAACGGTTTCTATATCCCTTACGGACATTTTAAAAAAGCGTGAATGGTCCTTAGCATGTTCCAGGCAGATTTCTACCCCCACATCTTTAGCCAGTGCTTGTAGGGTAAGGAGATAGTTTCGAGTATTGCAGCGATGTTTCATGTCGACGTACGTTAAATGGTGATTGACATGCTCACCCGTTTGTTCCCGCTCAAATATTTTCTTACGCATGGTAATGTACTGCTGGTCTAAAATGGAAACCAGTGTTTCTGTATCTACACGCCGTTCACTATAGATAAGTGGTTCTGACCCAGCGACCAATCGCTTGTGGTTATTGGAAAATATCTCATCTTTGGCCGACAAACGACTGCTGCTAATAAATGCCTTTGCGCCCATAACTAGCATGGAGTTCTCTACTACACTATCCATCATGCCCTCTTCAAATTTATAACTTGGTTTCTATAGTAGTAGGCTACTGTGTAGAAAAATAACTTTTTGTATGACTGATAACTTGGAGAGGACCACTATGAACACAGTCGTTATTGGTAACATTGAGTTAATCGACTTACTAACTAAGGTTGATGGACTTAAGTTATATAAGCTAGCAAAAGAACATATAGATGACGACTTCCCACAGTACCCTGTACCGAAAGACACCGTCATCAACGGTGCATCTGTTCCTAAGTTCTTACGAGATATCATCTCACCCACTGGTGAGTTATTTAGGGCGTCCGTGCCTCATGATTACTTCTATACTACAAAAGTAATCAGTAGAAGAAAAGCGGATGCCATTTTTAGAAAGATAGTTTTGGATGACACGGGCGACTACATCCTTGCTTACGGAGCTTGGTTGGCACTTAGAGCTTGGGGCTGGAAGGCGTGGAGAAACGCAAAACAGATTGAACATCCTGAACTACTAATTGATTAAGGGGACAGGTTATGTCTGAAACAATTGCTATTTGTTACCTTGATGATAAGGATAACGTTGTTGGACTGAAATACGACAATGGTATATTCAAGGTTAACGAAGGAACCCCTACGGAAAAAACCCTACCGTACCCCTATGAGCGTATCTTCCCTACAAATTTTCTGATAGTGGATAATGGCGCAGTGCGGGTCTATACCACTGAAGAACTGGCAATGCAGGGTAGGATAGAAGAAGCGGAAAGGGCCCGTAACAAGGCCATTAATGAACCCATTGTGGTACATGGTGAAATATGGAAAATGAACCTACGGGACCGCAACAATATTCAAGACGGTATCGATGAAGCCGCTATGAATAATTTACCCGATGACTACAAGCAAGATTGGATTATGGCAGATGGGTCCATATTTATTGCCACACCGTTAAAACTCAAACAAGTCCTAGCTGCTTATCGTCAACGTAAAAAGCAAATCTATGACCACTACATTGCGTGGTTAAGTGCTGGGGCAATTGAGGATTACCACTGCGATTGCAACAATGAATTCACGTATTAAAGGATAGTCCATGAGTACTCCTATTATAGTGAGACACGGTTTGGAGACAGACCGTGCTAATTTTACTCCGGCTATCGGCGAATGGATTTTTGCCACGGATTCCAAGCGTAGTTACATGGGTGATGGTGTCACGCCGGGTGGATTAAATGTTGTCAAGAAACATTTTGACGTGGAAACTTTTGATGATATTGCCAACATTGGCTTTAGTCGTGATGGCGACACCTGTGACGTAACCGCTACCAATAAAGTATACATTCGAGTCAATGGGACCTGGATTAATATCTATACTCCGGTAGAACCCGTCACGTGGAATCAACCGACACTAAATGCAGGTTGGACTAATTATGGTAATGACACGTCGCCCGTTAGATATACTAAACGTGATAACGTAGTTTATCTTGAAGGTAGTTGTAGCCGGACTAACGAAGAAGATGTCATCTTCACACTACCTGTAGGTTATCGACCAGAGTACGATATCACCAATGTGGTTTTTGGGTTTAGTGGCGTTATGCGCATGGATATCCTTAACACTGGGGAAGTAACCCTGATAACCAACGGTACCGTAGATTGGGTATCGTTTAACATTAGTTATATAGTTGGGGGGTAACATGGTTGAAACTAATGGTAATGTGTTTAGTCTGGGCGAGGCTTTCTCGTTTGCGATATCTGAGCACCCCGACACTATATTAGATGTCGGTATAACGGTTGTTGACCCCGTAACAATGAAACTTGTCGTTGGCGATGGCATTACTAAAGGCGGCATCCCACCCAAAGGTAAAATCTGGAAAGTCCCTTCTTTAAATACTGCCTCTAAACGCAGATTTATAGTTGGAGACTATCTACTGGTAGACGACGCCGACTATTATTACGTTGGTAGCGACGGTGTAGATAAAGTACTATTACGAGACGGTAGTAGTCTGATGGGTTGGAAAACCCTTACCCTTAATAGCGGGTGGCGTGAGAGTAACGATGCTGGCGGTGAACCTAGGGTCCGTAAAGATGGTAACCTAGTCACTATCGATGCAATGCTGGGTAAGGACAAGAAAAGTGAATACTCGCCTTTCCGATTACCTAGCTGGGCGCGACCCAATCGACTGATGTGCATGGTTATTGAATGTAATTATGGCTACGGCACTACGCCGTTGGTAGTTTATCCTGACGGGTGGGTTTATCCTTGGGCAATTGCCACCAGAAGTTGTAGTCGGGTATCTATACAACTAAGTTTCTGGGTAGAACCAAGTTAACAAAAAAAAATAAGGGAGGCCGAAGCCTCCCTTGCTTATGTCGTCTTTACTATTCGCTAATGGTAGTAAACTTTTCAGGGAACAGCTTTTCTTCTACCTTAAAGTTCCAACGGTCACGAATAATGTGCTCTTCTATCGAACCCTTCGCTCGATTGGATAGCCAGATGTTAAACACAACCGGTTTACCTGTATCGTCACAGTTCTTAACACAGTGTGAATCCAAGTTAGTGAAGTTGTCCGCATTTAGCATGGGGCAAAACACGTCTACTGGGTAGCTACCGTAGATGATTGTTTCGTACACGACATCAGCCATAGCAAACCATTGCTTATAACAATGTCCGCCACCGATAACAATCAGGTCAGTTTCACTGTGCTCTTCCAACAGGGTAGGGATATCTGGATAATAATAACCGTTACCCTCTGTACCATCAATTGGAGTCTTCTCACTTACGCTGGTGGTCAGTACTGCAAACTGGCGGTCAGGTAGCGGTGGGAGGCCTTCATATGTCTCACGGCCAACTACCAGTAATGCTTTAGGGTTATGGGTAGTAACCGCTTTAAACCATTTCAGGTCGGTAGGGAAATCACGACCCCACGGTAAGTCACCTTTGTGACCAATACCAAAGTTATGGGTACGCGCCCAAATTAACGAGATAACGCCCGCATGGCCATACTGGTCACGTAACATATTACGACTTGCATCCAAGTTGGCATTTTCCCACACCAGCTCAACCCATGCCGCTTCAATAAATGCTTCATGACCACACTCTTTACATTCATGGGGTATTAGTACTGGGTCAGTAGGACTATTTCCCACACGTACTTTACGCTTAGTAGAGCGACGGTAAGAACCGTCTTCGCACTCATTACACAGTACGATGCGCCGTGTTGCTTTTACTGGTATCGATACGGTGGTAACTTTATCATTACCAATGACCGGTATCTCAGTTGCTTCTGTCATTATTGTCTCCTAATTAATCATTACACTTACGTACAACTCACGTAATAGATGTAGTGCACTCATGGCCACTACAAAGATAGCTAGCCATGTCCAACCCGAACTGCCCTTTTCTTCTTCAGTCCACAATTGGGAACCGTCCCAGTCTTCAACGACCTCACGTTTACCTGTTGCGGTATTGAACAGATAAGGTTTGTCTTCCCAGCCAATACCGGTCGTGAAAAACATTTTCTTACAAGTTAGTTGCTCAGCATCATCAGGGACATTGCTTTCATTATTCCAATTCTCGATGTCGGACATGGTACTACTCTCTACGCACTAAATTTGTACTTAATTGGCCCTTGTGGTTTATACCCTGTTACCGCAAAGTGTTCAGGTGTCACCCACGTTTCAATATCTTCCAGTGTCTTCATTTCATCCGGTAGAATAAACTGGGGTTTCTGGTCGTCTGGTTTACGGGCCATATGAACCTTGAAGTTCTCCAGTTGGTCTTCGTAAACATGCGCATTTACCAGTTTGTGGAAAACCTTACCAGGCTTGTGTCCGGTGATGCGAGCCATAATGGCTAAGAAAGCATAACATTGAACCATGTTATAGTTCAAGCCCAGCGGCACGTCACAAGAACGCTGAGTGGCGTGTAGGTGTAGTGTACCGTTCAGTAAAGAAAACTGATACCCATACATACACGGACGTAGACATCCGAGGTGGTGTTCACCTGGGTTCCACATCATCAGTATCTCACCACGGTCATCAATGCCCATTTTCAGGTTATTGTACACCTTTCTTAACTGGTCAATGGTTTGGCGAGGACTAACTTCGTCCTTAGGAACAAAGCGGTCAGGAATAATCCAACTACGTAACTGTTTACCGTAGGGACGACCCATATACGTTTCAGGTGGTTCTTTATCCTGGTTACCGGGAATAAGTTGATACACCAGTTTACGGAACTTACTTTTAACCCAAGTAGGGGATGCCGCATTCTTCAACCACGTGCCCGTACCTAACGCTTTAAATAAAGAAGCGTCATCCAAGCCCCGAAGATATCCAAGAAGTTCTGCTACAGCACCTTCCCAGTTACTTTCACGGGTGGTGTCAATAGGAAACTCCCCTGCACCTACGTTATACGTAAGGTCGTGGTCAATGAGTGTGAGGCAATTTTTACCCGTGCGGTCATTAAAGGTAAATTCGCCTTCTGCTAGGATTCGCTGCCCCAGTTTATTATACTGTAACGACATTTGATATTTCCTGTCTTACTTTAAAGATACTGGACTACCACCAAAGTTGACAGCCCAGTGCGATAAGACCCACCACAACCAATACCCACACGCCCTTTGGTGGTGGAGGTGGAGGATTGGGTGAATTACGTGGTGAGTCTTTAAGTGCAGTGTACATGTGTACCATAACTAGTACTCCGCTTTGACTCCAGCGAGCCAGTCTATAAATTTTACAATTCCAAAGAAGCCTGCCACTAAAACAGGGAAACCCACAAGCTTAATCAGTGAACCTTTAAACTCTTCTTTAGGCACACCTTCCAGACCTTGGTAAATTTCCATACCCGTATTAAGCGTCATGGCGGCGAGGAACAGGGAGATGACAAGCAGTACTCTTTTTGTGCTGTACCTAACATCTGAGCTACGTTGTCGTAATGTTCTTGGGTCCAGCATATTCATATCCGGCATTGCTTGTTCTACAGGGTTAATCTTAGGCATTGAATTGTTCATGATGTAATACTCCTTTTACGTAATTAACTTCTGCCGCTAGAGACAAAGCATAACAGTAAACCCATTAAAATCCACATCGCGGTATCTTCCCACGCCTCTGGCCTTTCAGCCAAGGGTAGTTCCATGATGTTGTTGTATTGCCAAAAGCCGAGGCCTATGACAATAGTAAGTAACGCTAGAGCAACATACACGAAGCTGCGGTCAACACGGTCCCCAGAGCGGCGATTGCGTTTTGTTTCAGCACTGGTATCCCATACCCGGTCTTCTGGATGTGGGCGGGACATTGGCCAGCAACTGACCATCTTTGCATTTTCGGGTGAGTCAATGTCACCATAGGTGGTTGTAAGACTTGGTTTATTTTCTTCCATTACAATTACTCCCGCATTGCAATCACATCAACATGGTCGTCCACATCGATGTCTGTATAATTAGCGTTGAGCAGGTAAGTCAATTTACGGATACTGTATTCCGTTTTGTTAACTACTACACACCCATCCAACAATGATGGTAACTCATTAAAAGAGTCATCTTCGAATATCCCCGTCGGTCCCATGCCAAGGTAGATGACTGCCATGGCATTCTTGTCAAAGGAGACTGGGTTGTCCTGAGCATACAATCTCTCAGTACCTTCACCCTTCACCGCATCGACAGCTAAGAAATAACTGTAAGTCTGTTTAGTTTCTTTTATCTTAAAGAAACCGGCACCGCCATGGTACCTGACTAAATCGCGAAGCGCATGGTAACCCTGTGTGTCAATCGGCACACCAGCTCTAGGCTGTAGTGTATGTGTACGAGATGTAATTGCTGCCTGACAAGAAGAGCATTTACCACAAGAGAAAAGTATCCCACCTAATTTGGTGGTGGAATCACAGAAAGAGATGTTTTTCATTACATCGCCAATACCGAAGTCGGCACAAATGCCATGTAACCACGGCACGATATCCTCTTTACTCATTTTGAGTAAGGGGAAAAATATCTTAGGTTGGGTTACTGACTCTTTGATGTTCCACGACGAAGCTTTCCATTGTCTAACGACATCATCGTTCATGGAAATGGTGTCGTCTGCTACTGCCCCGACGGCGATGTAATCGGTTTCTTTTGGTATTAGAAAAGACAGTAGCGATAACCAAAAATGTTTTTGTGCGTACCTGATATTATTTGGCCACGCCGTGTCTCCGACAATACCCGGCATTGTAAACTTGGTAAACTTAATGTTTCTACCCAAGGCCGATACACCAATAATGTTTGACAAACGGGTTCTAGCCAACTCTTCATGGTTGGGATTAGGTAAGTTAATTCCATTGAGACTTACTGCAGTGACATTAGCCCCAGCGGCGGCTAAGCCTAAAAGGGCGGCGGTTGAATCTAATCCACCCGACCATGGGACTACTACGTTTTTACCTTTATACTTTCTAAGGTTACCTGGATTCTTTTTCATCGGTCCCCGGCCTTAGGTGTTGATAGCTCATCAATAACTTTAGCCGATGACTCCAACGCTTCACGATTAATATTGGCTAAGGCTAAGCCCTCTGCACGATAGGCTGCGATGTCATTAATGAACTCTCTAACCAATCGTTTTTCCGTGGAGTCATTTAAGTTAAGTTCCAAACCTACCTGATTGCCAAAAGCTCCCTCATCCATGTTGGTTACGGTTATAGTGGCAAAATCACTATCGCCACCAACCTCTACCACCTCACGCATTTTCTCGCAGCTCTCAACGGACTGCTCCAGTTTTTTGAAATGGTCTTTTACCGCTTTTACTGCATAATTCATTATTGTTCATCCCGTTTGATAAATTGACGACAGGGAATACCCTTGTCTAATAGAAACTGCTTACCATCGTGTTTCTTGTAATCGTTTTCATCGGGTAAGCTATCGGCGTTACGTTGGAACTCATTTAAGTACCATACCTCTTTTATTCCCAGCAAGTACATGCTCTTTGCACATTCTAAGCAAGGGCCATGGGTAATAAAGACAATAGCACCCACGGTAGTGTGCCCTGTGCGGGACAACTTATCTAAAGAGTTACGTTCAGCATGTACTACTTCAGGGCGGGTCTTGTTGGGCAAATGTGGGTGGTCGCATTCGTACTCACATTTATTATCGGACCCAGGTGGCATCCCGTTCCAACCTACGGAGATTAATCCGTTGCTGGTAACCAGAATACTACCAACCTTTCTTCTTTTAGCTACGGACTCCTGAGAGCATCGAATAGCCATATCCATATACAATGGAAAATATTTGGACTTATGTGGGTCAATCATGGCAAAATAAAATAGGTTACGTGGTTCTATAAAATAGTTACTGAGCGTATTTTTTCATTAGACGGCATAAAGCAGGGCAACTGCCCTACAAGACAAGACGAAAAAAAAAAGGGGCCCAAGGGAAGGGCCCCTAACGGGAGTGGAGGTCGCGAACCTCCTCGTGGACGCTACTGTGTCGTGCGAACCGCTTGAATAAAAAAGGAGAGAGGCACTAGTCCAGCTCTCCAAGGGGAACACTCAGAAAACACTCAAAGATAGCATTCCCAGGACACTTCGTTAACCGACCTTATCGAGTCTATACATTAAGTTCACTAAACGCGATACTTTATATTCGAATAAGTCAGAGGAGCTATATACCACCAATGTTCCAGTTGGGTCACAGTTCTCAGAAGGGGAATAGATTCCAGTTGATATTGGAAAGCACTCCGGCTCTTCACGATTTTCAAGAGCTGCAATTTCGAACGTGTCGTAGGCCGCTTGCATTACTGCGTCGCGGTCAAACGCTTTGTCCTTAGACATAAGAAGTTCATGCGGTGCTGGTTTGGTAAGTACGAAGTCAATACCTTTATCCAGCAGCAGTTTCTTCAACCCTTTCCACAGCGGAAGTTCCGACATGAGATAGGTGTCGCTAGTGAGATGTGGCCAAAGGTCAGGTACATCAATCAAAACCATTCCCACGTCGCACTGGGCAGCGTTAAGGTTATGTTCTAATAAATCTAGAAAACATTGTGCGGTACCGTATCCACCCGCCATCGTAGTGACGATGTCAAACTGTACGTTGGTATTACCGCTGTACAAAGCGTCGATTATCGTAGTAAGGGTAGACTCACCGTCAAACACTAGTACACCCCGTTTATTAGACTGCTCGTTTAAACCTTTAGCAGCTTCTCTAACAAGATATCGTGAGAACAATGACTTACCACTGTGTACATGTGAATGTACAACGATACCCAGTGCACTGTCAGGATTTTCGACGGTGGCAAAAATTGGTTCGAGCTCAGACCCCTGAATTAATGACTTAATCATTAAGTGATTCCTTTTATTTTGGTTTAATGTAAAAGACTACCTTCACTCAAAAGATTATTTGAGTGTGTAATTTCTAGCGTTATTTATTTGCAGTGACTTTCTTCTTTTTACGGAAGTCCATCTCTTTACCAAGAACAGCGGTAAGCAGTTCTACACCCCTGTCCGTTATCCCGTAGGCAACGTAACGACCATCTCTGTGGCGATTAAGGTAACCCTGTTTAGCTAGGTTACGTAGTAAACGACATATGGCTGAGTATGACCACGACTTAACATCGTCTTGCCCCGATGTAAATGAGATATACATTCCTTCTACTTCACCCGGATAAATCGTTGGGTAACGTGCAGAGTAGTTATCATTTACAATACCTAGGCAAACCAAGGCAGGTAGGGATAGACTAGCGCCACGCAATTGTGCCAACACACCTATGTCCCCTGAGACTTTTAAAGCTTTACGGACCGTTTTATGGTTGGTGTCCTCAACCGGTACTTTTTGTGTTTTCATTTCTTCATCCTGTTATTCGAAAAAAACTAAAACGTTATAAAAGAGGGGAAACCCCCTCCACCTATTTACTACTATCACGCTCCATGGTATTATCCTCCAACGCCAAAGGGCGTGCAGTTCCAACCATTACGTGTAAATCGGGTAATTCTTGCATTACCTTCATTATCTCCTCTTGGGTGCAGTCCCAGTACTCCATTTCTACTAATACCTCACCTAAATTAAGGTCCGGTAAAAACTTTGTAACTCTGTGACATAACCCCTTTTCAACCAACGTGTTTGAGAATTTAAATACATCAGCCTGACACTCAGCCCGATATGAAAGACAGTCTAACTTAGGCGCTGCATCCGCGTTATGGTAAGCGCCAAGATTGTAAATCTCGAGCTTTATGGTCTTCCCATCCTTTTGGATAACTGGTACCGAATCATCCGTAATACCGCTAAGAACTTCTTTAGCCCCATACCACTCGATGACGCCAGCTAACTCACCCCAGAAATTATTGTCAAGGGAATTATCAGTAATGGCTAACTCGGTAGCATGTTGGAACGCATGGAACTTACGGAACCCCAGATTTTCTATACTGAGCAAAATAACCATGGTTGGTTTTAGCTCAATGATGTTAGTCGGGAGTATTGCACAGCGAACTACCTCTTTTCCGTCCTTACCAAAATAATACCCAGTTAGTTCCTTGTACTTTTTGGTTTGGTTAGGGTCACTGTAATCATTTAAACTAACCCCAAATATAAAATGTTTTGGAGTGACTAAAAGGGCAACGTCTCCCATGACCACAATTTTATCCATGTAACCACAGATATTGTCGTAAGTTGTAGCAATGAAATTTTCATTATCTTTGGGATTGTGCACCATGTAAGGAACATCTTGGGACTCTAGTGAGTCTATGATACTACACACAGAGCTATTACTATTTAACCTTCGGTCGATATACTCATCCCTAGGTATGTGGTTATAACTTACAGTATCCGCATCGGAATACTTGCCAGTGTCGTTAAGTCTACGTACACCATTCTCACCAACCTTAGTTTGGTAAACTTTGCCGTCTACTGCAAAATCACCATCGGACCTTATTGCGGCGGCGTACGGCACGTTATACAATGACATTATCTTCTCCTACCTGCTCTACGATTAGCCTGTCGGTTCATCGCTCGCTGTTGTTTGCGGTTAGGCTGATAGCCTTTTTGTTTTGGTATACGACATTCTTTTGGAAATAACATGCGGTCCCCATCGAAGTCGGCAAAGTGAACATCCGACATGGCGACAGCTACGTCAGCTAAACTTAACTCATGGTCCGGATGACTAGTCAGTGAATCCACCAACACTACTTTATTGGATGTCGCCAAGGCAAGCATGGCTGCCCTAGTGGCTGCGCTAGCACCGCCTATAACGACGGTCTCACCTAGAATTTCGTCGAGCTTTTCGGTGGCTTGACGTACTTCGTACTCAGCCATAGCCTCTCCATCAGCTTTTGGTGTATGGGTAGTAAATGAACCGCAGCCGTAATGTTCCTTACAGTACATTATCATCATCATGGTTTGGTCTTCACCAACCCAACCTGGGTCATGGGTGGCATCTTCTTCGTTATCCACCATAACCCAAATGGGTGCACCTTCTACACCGGCTCGAATTTCATCGATGTTCAATTTAATGAATTTACCAGTTTCGGTACACTTCAGTAACATGCGTTGTTCTGGCTTCTTCATTTCACACCCCACCCATTAGTTCGTTCACGAATCATCAGTACCAGTATGTTTGCTGCGAGTGATAAAACAATCCAAATCAACAGCACGGTTGGTACCATTAACACGTGGCTATTAAATTCACTGTGACCTAACCACTCACCCAGTAACCCGTAGCTATCCGAACAAAATGGCTGGACGGTAGCTAAAATAAACCAAGCAACAAGTGACTGCGTCACTATTGTAACCAAAGATATCTTTTTCATTTTTTCCCACATCACTTTTTCTCCTGTTATTTAAAAAGTAAAAGGCGACCCTACGGCCGCCTAGTATTGGGGTCTAACTGATTAGCACGATTAGCATTGCAATAGATGTTGTGGCAATGATGTAACACATTACCCACAATACAAACCGTCTTAGTTTCTTTAAAATTAAAGTCCATTGAGCTTTGGCTACCGTGAGGTTAAGCATTACGCCATACGCCACCAGTAAACCAATTGGCCAAAGGAACCACCCGATGTGAAATAGAATGGCTGCGGGCAATGAACCTACAGCATATTCTAGTTGTTTGTACAAGAACAGACTATCCTTACCGAATGCTAAGTTAATAGCAATCACACACGACAGCAACCACAAAGCTATTGCGATTGTTATACTTAAGGCAGCGGGAACTTGTTCAATACACCATGTCAACCAATCCATCTTTCACCTCAGTATTACTTTCAAGCCACTTTCTGTTCGGTGTGCTTTTGCAGTTGGTCGAGGCGACGGCGAATGATACGGTCACGTTGTTTCTTCGTGCTACCGGCAATATCCTGCATGTAATCACGGCGTTCACCCACATAGGCCATGAACGTTAAGGCGTCGGCGTAGTCTTCCACAGACTTGAGCTTTTTAGGATACTCAATGTTGTCGGCAGTAAGGACACCGTCTTTATATTCGCGGCGAAGTTCACCTTCGAACTCAACGCGGATGTTGGCTTTAGGGTCTTTAAATAAGAAGCGATTTACTTCTCCGTCGGGGTTAGCAGTGATAACGCTATTCGGCTCATCGACACCCGGTACCAGTAAGCTTACTTTCCACATGACTTATTTCCTTTTATTTAAGTAAATTGATTTTAGAGAGCGAGGACCTTACGACCCTCAGGACTTTCAATAACTCCGGTTACCCAACCGAAACTATCAGACTCACCTGGGTAAACTTTAACGTTAAACTCATCTTCCAATTGGACGATGAGTCCGTAGTGCGGATTACCTTTGGGAGTAATGAGATATTTCTCGGCGGCGCTGAAAAACTCATCCGGTAATGAACTAAGTTCTACAAAGCCTTCTTCATTGACTGACACTTTTCTTTTATCAAGCGAAAGCATGTGGTCAACAATAACTTGGGGTTCCATCTACTATTCCTTTCTTCTAGGTCTAGTTTATTTCTAGTTAATAGGATATCGGCAACAATCTCGCCGGTATACTTTGGATTATCAATAAGAATTTGAATGGCTTCATCCATCAATCTTTTAGGTGGTGGAAATCCTGCCACCATATTAATTGAATGAAATGTATTTTTACCACCATCTCGAGTGTACTCCATCGTCGCGCGTCGCTTACCTAAGTAAGAAACGTGTGATGCGGCCAACTCATGCACTTTATTATATTCCCTTCGGTGCGTGCGTAAATCTCCCTCCATGGTTATTTTATTTACCTCTACCAGAAACAGAGGACGTGCACCACCTAACAAAGCGTTGATGTGTAACACCAATACTTGCCGTAGTAACTCCTCTTGTTCTTCACGAGTACCCATTAGTAACACTCCTGTTATTAGTTATACTAGTAGTACATCTTTATAATATATTTTTAAAATAATTTAGTATTAATGGCAAAAGTAAATAGGGCCCCGACCAAAATCGGGTACCCTATTGTTTTCTGACGTTAGTGGAAAATGCTATTCGACTGAATACACCCACATGAAGTGCTCTCCCCAGAACACAAACTTGTCTCTGATACAATAATCTCTCCACCGCAATCGCACTTACATTTCCAATGTGGAACCTCTTGCTGGGTTCCTACAGGACGCGCACCTACAAAAGCTGATACAGTGAGTTTATTAAAACGACCATTGGTTAGGTCTTGTTGGCTGTTATCAGTCATAATACGACTTATACTCCATTATCATTTTATTGGAAGATACCTCTGCTTCCATAAAAGAAGAATGGGGCGTAATTTTTTTATCCTGCGAAAACTATGCCCCTCGATATACCCATCTAACCGTAGATAACCTCAGCATCAGGGTGAGCTTTTAGGAACTTATCGGTTGCCGTTTGCTTCTGATAGTTGGGTTTCTGGTTAGACCGAGCTTCCTCAGCTTCTTTAACTAACTCGTCGTAGGTTAAAGGAACGCCGCCGTCTTCCTGACTGATAGCCACAAGGTAACGCAACGTTTGTTCTAAGCGCACTCGTGAGAATGCATCCTTAGTCTCCGCCATTTTATCCTTGACTCTATCAATCTCATCCCGTAGTGCTTTCTGTTCTTGCTGGATAACGACTTGTTCTTCAGTAAGTTTGTTTCCATCCTTACCAGCCAAACGCATACAGTCACGTGGGTCAATTCCATAGTGCTGTAAGTTCTTAGCTTTCATAACAAACCAGCCAGCCAGCAGCCATGAAATAACCATATCGTCATGCCCAGATGCAGTATGGTCAATACGACCATTTTTAACAACCAGAGACCTAATTTGGTCAGACAGCACCTTACAACAAACGGAGCCACCCGCACGCTTAGCCAATTCAGGGAGAATGTTAACGTACAGCTCTTTACGAGAATCGGCAGTTGTAACGAAACCAAACTTAGTCTTGATAGATTCGTAGAAGAAGCCATTGCGTGATGTCAATGGCGTGTTAAGCATAGCCTGTAGTTTCTTATCACTTGCAGCATCGTTCACTACCGTGTTGTAAATACGGGTGAATGGGTCAATGCCGTGTTTCGGTAATTCGATTAGCAACGTCTCAAGGAATGTGATACCCGATGACTTACGCTCGATGTTGATAGTGATGTTGCGGTATTTAACCATTAGCTCCACCACATACAAGGCAAGGGTTAGGATATACGATTCGTTTACACAAGCCGTACCAACTACAGACATATCCGTGATGTCAACCAAGACCATACCGGTATCGTCTCGACCAACCAATTCGGATGTATCCATGCCCAATACGAATTTACCATTGTGCATTCTTTCCTCAATCTCGTCTTCTGGGATTAACCAGTTAAAGATGTAGCCTTCTTTAGAGAACGAGTTATGCTCGTATTCCCTTTCAGAGTCTTTAATTAAGTCATTCAGTTTTGGAGATAGTGGTGAACGCAATGTACCAGACGTCCAGACGTTAAAGAAGTCACGGTCGGCTTCATCACCTACGGCATTGGTGTTAGCCAATACCTCACGTAGCCAATTGTCGTCTTTACCCACCTGACGGTGAGAGAACGTACCATTGATAAGAGGCTTCTTACCTTTGGAGTTCTTCTTAACAACAAAGTGTAGTTCCGCCTTGTCTTTCAGGTCAAAGTATTTCTCAGACCAGATAGCCCCACCATGAATTAGGTCGTACATGTACTTACCGTCACGGTCATCCTTTTTACCAGCTGTTGTAGTAAAGATGTTACCGTAGGGTTGACTGTTACGCTCTGCTTCTTCACGGGCCGCTGTAGTCGATGCAAGCATCGCAGGGATGATGGTGCCGATGAATTTAATAAATGGACCTTCGTCAATATGGATGATTGGAGAAGTCAGTCCACGACCAACGTTAAGTGCCGCAGCTTCTGATGACTGGGCAACTGACGTTAGGTATTTGTTACCACGTTCGTTGTACGTGATGATTTGTTGGTTATCTGCATCGTTACGGTGAACACGCAGGTAATCCGGTAACAGATTGATGATGTTCTTAATACGCTCAACGTTAGCTACACGTAGGCCATTATCTTTAGTTAACATGTTAATCTTTGAGTTCCATAACTGGAAGAGCTCCAGCCACACAATCAACAAGTCAGTACCTAGTGACTTACCTAACTGACGAGGCATGATTAACGCAAAGTCAACACTGTTAAAGAAACAGAAGTACAGTGCAACGTTAGCACGATTCATTCTGTACTGGTTTGGTTTCATACCCGCCTGTGCAGGTACGCGTGCAACTTCCCTGAAGAAATACCATGGGTTATGCTCAATCTCCTGAGCAATCATGATTTTCTGTTGTTCGGTTAGAGTCTTTGAATACGGGTCAACGCCCTGTAATTCAGGTTGTAATAACACCAACGGGAAATAGCAATTTTTAACCCCCATCGCGCGATAGAGACCAACCAGATTCAGTGCAGACTGGTTTGTGGTCTTCGTATCGATAATCGCATTGGGGTAGTAACGGTAGTGGTCTTGAAATAAAATCATGAGTCCGCCTTTATTGTCCCCGCCAAAAAATGGATACAGTTCATATAAAGACAAAAAAATAAAAGGGACTTTCGTCCCTTCTACTATTTATTGCGTAGCTGCATCGCCGACGTAATCAAACGATACCACCATACCAAACTCACGTACCATCTGTGGCTGCTGTTTAATCCTGCAAATACCACGGATACCAAATGATGGTGTTTCTACACCAGCTAAGGCGTTACCCGCATCAGAGTCAAGAAGACGAACGTAGATGTACACCTGCCCGTCCTTGTTCTCTATATCTAGAATCTCGTGGGAGACGCGAGACATTTCAACTTGCATATAGCGGCGACTTACTGCTATATTATCCAAGTCGTTCTGTGGGTCACTAGGTGAACCATATTCACCATAAAGATTACCTTTTGCCAGACGGTCCTTAACGGCCACTAACAGCGTTTGGTCGTATACATAGCCGTTAGCATTAGGTTCGTTTAAATTGCCCATGTAGACCGGTATGATGTTTGCTGCGTTGTAATGTAGCTTAGCATCGTCCAGTCTTGGGATATCTACCAACAAATCTCCGTAATTAACAGTAAGACTGTTGATGACTGCTGTTTCCAATTGCAAAGGATGGATGATATCCATGACTTCTTTGCGAGCAGTTTCCGGTAGACCCCAAAACGATACTACCTTTTTAGTTGAATCCATTGTAACCTCCTGCGGTTAATTTTAATCGGGGTAGTACGATGCGCCATTAAACTGGTCATGGTGTTCCAAGGCCCAACGACCCGCAGTTACTTCCAACGAAACATCGTGAATGTACCAATCGTTGGCGGTGGCCAGACGACGAAATAACTCAGGATGGAAATTATGGTCAATAACCGGAGTTCCCACTTCAAGACCGGGGACATCCAATTTACTAATGCCCAAATCCCCTAAACCCTTCACTGACCCATCCGGGAACAGTACATACAAATCGTACCACTTACCATAGTTTTCAGCAGTAAGGATAGGTTTGTCGGATGTACTTTGACAAAGAAGATTTTTACCCCGCTCACTTCGGTACACCGAAACAGGAGAGGGTAACTCCTCATTACCACGGCGGTTGTTACGCATCAATTTAACTACGTCATCTTCTATATAAGCCATGTAAGACGTGATGTATAGTGATAACGTAACCAATGGCTTTACTGCCGCAATGATATCTTCTCGTCGCTGTAAATCAAACTCGTTATGGACGGTATCTATGGATACAATATAATTATCGTTTCGTTTACAGGTTACAGTTATCCGCTTAAGTATTTCTTGAGTCATTTTGATTGACTTTAGACCCTCATCAAACACCGCAGTGGAAAAACCTTCACTTTGTTCGGCTGAAGGATGAGAGAAACCATGGCCCGACTGAAGCATGTGTGGAATGGCTATTTTAAGTCCATTACCTGAATCAACCATTGCCAATACGGTTTCATAATCCTTAACGCTAGTTAGCGGGTCGAGTATTTTAAATCCATGAGCAGTCAACTCGTCAGTATGGAAGTTCTTTTTGTTTTCATGACAAATCAGTTGATGTAAACCGGCTTTGCTATCGAAGATGTCTCGTATATATTGCTTTGTTCCCATCGTACTTTGTTCCTGTTATTACTAAGAGTCAATTTCTACAAACAGTAGAGTGATAGCCGCAATAACTATCACCCACCTTCTTATTAGTGACCACGGGGTACTGCTTTTATTTTCCCTTGGTCGATAGTGGCGACGTCCGTCGCACACGTGTGCCATACTAGATACACATCCGTATTTCTTATTCCAGTCTGCGCATGTAAGGCAAGTTTTCTTCATTTGTTACTCTTTTCCCAAATTCTTAATAATCGTGCCCCATCTTCTTTTAACATTAAATCACTGACTTTGAGCTGTTCGGTTGCCCACTGGTCTGGAGTAAACAACTCTTTGTCAAAGCGTTCTGACACCTCACCTTTTAGGTTTACAACACACCAAGGATTATTTTGAATGAGGTCGTTATATTTAGCAACTGTCTCACTGTCCATATCCAGCTTAATTAGCGATGTGTGTTTAGCATCTGTCAGGGATGGATACTTGCGAATTACGATATCCCACGTGTAGCCCGATACCAGTAAATCACATACGTTGTTGTCAAATTCCACCAGCCAACAGTACTTCAGTTTCACCGGCTTATTCTTCACTGAGTTATCCCAGATTTGCTCCAACCGCATGTACGTGTAAATGATGCTGTGGAAATATCCCGGAAACACTTTAGGATATTGCCCCTCTAAACGAGCATTGAGTTCGTTTACTTCCACACACAAATCGACGATGGCATGGGTCATTGCCTTATGCTTTTCGTCTTTCTCAAAGCAGACCTCAATTGAATTTGCTTCCAATAAAGGATTGGTGGTGAAGTACTTATCGATAAGCAGTACAAAGAGGTTTTTCTTTGCCCCAAAGTCAGCCACCAGATGTGTTAATATTGCTTTACGTACAAAAGCGTTGATATACATTTGAAACTGCGTTTTGTACATATAGTTCATGTTACCCATTACCATATTGCATCCCCACTCCAATTAAAACGACCCCATATACAACGGTCACGATAGCGCCACCAAATATAAGAGCACTTAACCATGGTTGTTTGTGTGCAAAATTGGCAGCTTTAATTATAAACTTTTCCACTAATACTTTTCCATTAATGACCATAGTTGAAACCAATCCAGAAACTGTTACCCGTCTTAGCGTTGGTTACTTTCTCATCCGTAGAACCACAGCACCCAGCCTCTTGCACTCGACGATACTTGTCGGTCATTCCGCCAGTTTCATCAGCAAGGCACACCCGAGCATTATCTACGCATCCACCCTTTTCAATTTTTCGATACAACTTACCCATTTGATTACATAGCCACAAGTAGTCCTTTGTGTTATCAACTACCTGTCTAACCATGTGTCCGTATATTTTAGTATTAAACGTTTGTGGCATTTCCCCTTCCTTTTATTTAAGAGATAACGGTACCCATCAATAAGATAATCGGACTCAATAATTTTTGCCCTATCACAACTTCTACATTAAGTATCTGTCCACTTGGATAATATAGGGCTGTAATATTCTGGTCTACGGCATAAGTGGACGGTTTCCCGTCCACCCATTTAGCTACACGGCACGTACCATGAAACCAGACACGCCCAAGTAAAGGTCTTCGTGTTCGGCCTCAATAATCCATACCACGCCTACCAATGCACCCGTATCTAACTTCACACCAAAGTTCAGTGTTTGATTCCACGATGAGATTGGATAGCGTTTACGCTCTTCACCTACCACCACATCAAAGTGGGTTGGTACAGGCGCAGACGATTCAATGGCTTTATCGTACAGCGGTAGCGTTGGACGGAAGGTCTTAGTTAACCACTCGTCCACGGAGTTCGCATCTACATCTAACTTAAATGCGTAATCCGATACCGTTACCAGACGCTGTTCCGCGTAGATACCTTCACCATAGGCTTGGCCACCATGGTCTTCGTAATGCACTAACCAGCTTACCGTATTCGAGATACGTGGCGGACCAAAGACCACCAGCTTAATGCTTTGTACATGACGATATGGTGCGTACGATGCATCTACTTCGTTCAGACGGATAGATACAGTAAACGTTTGTTCCACACCCCACAAGGTAGGGTTAAACGTACCCAAAGAACCTTCACCGTACGTAACCAAGTTAGTCACTTCCAGAATTTCTGAACGAGACAGGTTAGCCAAGAAGTAGCGCGGCTTCCACATACTACCGTCCCAATCAGGGTACACAAACAACTTAAGGTTGTATTCGTGTTGAGCAGGTAGCGTATGAATGCTGTACTCTTTGGTAATGTGGTTGCTTCCTGTAGCAGATTGCTTCGTTGAGATTTCATTAGCATCCATGCGGTAGCTTAGTACCAGAGGATGATTGTAATCAGGCGAAGACGCTACGTAGTTATCCAAACCGTAAACACTAAAACGAGTGCCATCAACTGGATGTGTGACACGGTCACCGTTATTGTAGATAACCTCTGCCATAAGACCTAACGAGGACACAGGCAGGTTTACAGGAACTTCTAAGACGTTTGAATCAGTACGCATCCATGGGGACTTAAGACTGATGCCGCTGACATAGCGAGCACTGTTCAATCCCTTGTTGGACAACGCCGTTTCTACCACGACCATTTCCGTAGTAGAAATCCGACCACCCTGTTCATTGAAGATAACGGCGGTAACGATATCGCCGCCGGTCAATGTATGGGTAGTATGGGATTGCTCTGGTGTAAATGCAGTATGAATACCTGGCTCACCCTGCTGGATAGGCTCAAGACCCACACGGTCATTTAGGTAATTACCAGTGCCGTCGTAGTTCTTCGAAATGACTTCGTCAACTTGTTCGTCATTGTACCCAAGGTAATACTTAACATGGTCTGCGTCCTTACGGTACAGACGCAACTTAGCGTCTGCCGTAATAGTAGCTGGAACAACTGAGTTGTCCACATGTAAGACGTAATACTCGCGAGGAGTATGACCACCATTACCGAGGAGAACGTCCAAGCCAGACGCATCGATGTTTTGATTAGGAGCCTGCCACGGTTCTACGATAGAAATCCCCGTGTCAACATTCAGGCTAATGCATCGCATTGGCCCATGGACCCAGCTCCAAATCATGTCATCAACGTTAGGACATACCTGACCAGTCCCGTTCGGGCCGGTATAGATGTCCTTTTCAGAATGGACAGTAAAACTTCTGTCCAACTGAATGATAGGTCTTTTAATAGACATTGTTGCTATTCCCCATTATCAGTTTTAATAGTCAAGTGACCGGTCATGTCAACTCGACCATTTAGATAAAGTAGTGATACCCTATCCATAAACGAGTAAACTTTTTGCGGTACTTCAATTAAGGTACCACTGGCATGTGGACGAGCCGAAACTAATCCTGACTCCACCGCACCATCAAGTCCAGTTTTAGCAATATCGAACTTCAATAAGTATTCGTACTGCTTTACCATGGTTTTGATTTTACTATCCAGGATACGGTAATCCGGAATATGCAGTACCCCAGTAATCGCATCGTCCAAAATACGCGCACAGAAGATACTGTACATTTGGTGGCGATAGGGAATTGGGGATACATTTGTAAATGGTGGTATCGGTGCATGTAGCGTTAGATAGTCACGGACAATCTTGTCGCGGCTCAGTGCGTCAGAGCGAAGAGACTTTTCTGCACTGGGTGGGATACCAATTGCCTGTAGACGAGGCCTAACCATGGAGATAGAATAAGGTGCACCGTTACGTAGTGACCCATTTACTCCACGATACTCCTCATGTCTTTCCACATAACTACGTTGCAGATGTTTGTTATCTACATTAGCACGATACAATAACCCACTGTGTAGGTCATACCCGTTCCCTACATTAATCATGCCGTGGTCAACCCAACCTACGTGTTCAGGTCTACCCCAGTCAACGTATCCTTCACCACCGTCATCGGGGAAGTCGTAAGCTACAATAAAGACTTCGTTGTCCCCTTCCGCCTTTAAGTGGGTTGTAGAACTAATCCAGATTGATTGACGATTAATCTCGTAATCAATTCCCTGTACCAATTCTTTCCCGTTGAGGCGAACGATGATTCTACGGAATGGAAGCTCCATTGTACCGTTGGCATCTACCAGACTAACTTCACCTACACCCTGACGCAGCGGTAGCACAAATGTTTTACTCCATGCCCAACCTGAGTGACGAACCACCCATTCATGATTAGGACTAGAATAGTTGTGACGTAGGAAGCCGTCTTTCTGGTCGGTAAAAGATACAGACTTGGTAATGTCTACCCAATCCTGCGTCCCATTGAGGCGATGGTACAAACGATACTCGCGGTGACCAGAAGGAACCAATTCCGTATTGTAATAATCCGGACAGTCTTCTACAAATTCATCCTCGAAGAATTCAACTAGGGCAGTCTCCCGTTCGGAGTAACCTAAGCCATCGTCTCGAATGCGTTTTATGGCCAGTACGTTATCGTCTTTATCATACTCCACCATTGTCCCTTTGCGGTATGCCTCAGGTGCTACAATACGCTGAATGCCACCCGTATTAAAAACAGGTTGTTGGTTATCGGCGCTGTAGTACGCAATGGAGTTGTAACCGTAACAGCGATACAGGTCAATAGTTACCGCACTATCAATCTTAGGTAGCCGCATGACTTTAGGATAGGCTGAGCGTTCCAAAGAAGTAATGTCCCACAAACTACAAGAGGTTACTTTACCAGTAATGATATTGTAGCGTTGTTCTTCCGGTAACTTATTTAACTCGTGTAGACGGTTGTTTTCGAAAATCAGTGGACGTTTGTACCCTGACTCTCTGACAGTGAGGCGAATAAAGGCTTCACCTAACTCCAACTCCTGACGAATATATTCGACCTGGTCGACGTTGACTGAATATGTGGCAGACGCAAGCATCCGCACGTTCTCCGGCTTGTTACGGTTTAACAACAAACCTTTAGTCACCAACCCATCCGCATTCTTTTTACAGATACGAATTTCGATGTCATCGTGATACCGAATAGTTTCAGCAACCCCAAGGTCAACCACATACTTACGTGCATTGTCCAAATTGGAGTAAGCGTAATAAAGGCTGTCCAGAGAGATGTCAATGACTTCTTCAATAGAATCGTCTACACGCACTTCTAGCGTGTCCCCTACCAAAATGTTAGCAGGTGGCAAACTTTCTACTAAAACACCGTTGTGGATTAACTGAGGCTTCTTACCGTACAGTTTTGCAGCGTGCCACTTATTGTACAAAGTTAGAACCGCCTGCTCGTTGGAACTAATGCGAGTAATGCCCTCTACCCAAAAATCCAATTCCTCAGATGAGCGCTGCGATGCCCAGTAAGCGTTAGTATAATGATGGAAGTAAATGTCCTCATTTACCATGTCCACATATTTACTTTCGCGGATTGCCAATAGTACTGTTTTATTATCCAACTGAATGATGAATACTTCATGCAGAGGAAGGAGCAGACCCTTGGTATTATAAATGTTTATCGTACACTTACTCTCCGAAGATAACCCCGCCAAAGGTAACCAAGTGTTAGTTACCCCTTTAAGGCCAAACAGTGCTGGAGGATAGTGTCCGATTTGATAGACAATATAGTTGTCTCTGGTTGGTGTTTGCAATTCGTCCCAACCAAGAACGATACGTTCGTATACGCCACGAACTTTACCGTAACGGACTGGCTTTAAAATTGCCTGACGGTCTTGTTCTGGGGTACACCAAACATTTCGAATGGCATGTTGTTGTAAAAACGCGGACACGACCTACTCCTTTATTAGCGTAAAAGACTCAGGATGGCACGTTGGTATTGTGCAGGGTCTGCCTTAGTGCGTTGCAGTAGGCGACCAATGTTTGAATTGCGTAACGCTCTGTCACCCACAGCATGGTAAACACACGCCATCCATGTTACTGGCATTTCCAGTGCTACGCCCATGACTTCAGGTCCATGGTGCGTAAACCACCCCGGCGTTAGAATGCTGAACAGTAGCCCCACATTCATTTTACCCAAACGAGGATTATCCATCTCGTTAGCCATGTACATAGCCAGTTCGTCCAGAGATTGGAAACTAATTGGGTCAGGGAACATTTGCGTTAGGCGTCCCGCAGGGATACGAGTAACGCGGGCTACAATAGCGACGTTACGTTGCCACACCCGGTCATTCATTTCTTTTTCTACACAGCTGAGGTAGAAGAACCCCGCTACACCAGCTAAGATAGCTTGTGTTTCTGCATCCAAACCAAGACGACGAGTAATGTTCTCAGAGAACCACTTACAATATAGTTCTAAAGGTAAGTCAGAAATAGAAGTAAGTTGGTCACGGTAGTCTTCACTTTCCGCCCAACGTAATTCCATGGCGGCACGCAGTACACGGAAGTTATACTCTGCTCTTTCCTTAACACGATAATCACCATGTTGACTTACCACAGAAATCAGGGGACGGACATCAACATACACATCCCCACCATCAACAATGGGATGTGCGAAGAACGGTAAATCACTGTGTTTATCTACCACAGTAAGGACATGGCCAAACCCTTCGGTTTCGGCACCCGCCAATTGGCGGTCAGCTTTTGCTAACCGTAGACCACTGATGATTTTATCAACAGCGTATGAACGAAGGGCAATAGCTTCGTACGAATTTTGATAAGGATACATTTTGTCTCCGCTCCCTTTATTAATAATAGCGTCATAAGAAAGTCAGCAATTTATTATTTATCAGTGATTAAGGTACTATACTTATGACGGTCTATGGCAGCTAGCGGCATATAGCACCTGATTTACCCATTTCAATTTTTTTGCAAAAAAATGGAGTTCGATAATGAATGTATTAAGTGGCGCGCCCACCATACAGTTAGCAGGTATCCAAGACCTGTCTATCCGTATTCCTTTACCTGAGGGTGAAGCTTTGCCGATGCATTTGCCTTTCTGTGTACTCAACACTGAGCGTGGACCTGAATCCACTCAGTTAGTTGGTGGCGCAGATGCAGCGCGAATGTTCGGTGTAAATTCGTTCGACGCATCCAAACAATACGCTAACCATGCTACGATGATGTTTAACACCATCAATGCTCGTGGTAACGTACAAATGGTTCGTCGTTATATTTCTGAATCACACGCAAAGGCCAGTGTCCGTCTTGCACTTGAAGTAAGTGCTGGCGAAGTTCCTGTTTGGGAACGTGACGAAGCTGGTGGTCTGGTTTACGGTGCTGACGGCAAAGCTATCCAAACGGAAGCTGACGGCGTACCTGTAACTACTTCAGGCTACAATGCTCGTTGGGTAATCATCCCAATCGACGAAACTGCTCCTTTTGGTGCCGGTCAGAAAACTGTAGGTAGCTTTGGCGGTGAGTCTACTATCTATCCTTGGATGGATTTTGAAGTATCACACCACGGTTCTTACGGTGACAACATTGGTTTCGCGCTGAGCTGTCCTACTACCGAGACTTTAAGCGGTCCGGTAAAAGAAGACGTTGTATACGAAAACATGGCGATGATGTATCGTCTGCAGTTCGTAGAGCGTCCTGACAAGCAGTCAAGTCCGAACATCACTCAAACTCTTATGGGCGGTCAGTACACTGAATTCTGCTTTAAGAAGGGTGCTGTTGATAAGAGCACAGACCGTAACCTGCACATCGACAAAGTACTGCCAAAAGCATACCGCGATGTAGACAGCAAAGGTTTTGCACCTATCTACGGTCCAATGGACAACTACCACGTTTACGAAGCTAACATGCTCGAAGCGTTAGGTATGTTAGCTGCTGCTGAAGAAGCATCGCCTGAATACATGGGTGAACCCATGGAACCACACATGTTCAATGCCGTTAGCGGTGTTGATGTAAGCGGTGTTCGTTACCACACTTTCAACCTTCAGGGTCCGGAAGCCGGTGGCATCCTTCTTGGTGAAGGCATCTACCATTACGCCAAAGGCGGTTCTGATGGTGACCAAAGCCCTGAAGCATTTGATGCGTTCGTTAAGAACCTGTTCGATACTTTCGAATTCAACAATGTTGATGAGTTCATGGATTCTGCTGAATTCCCATTCAGTGTTATCTACGATTCTGGTTTCTCTATCGAAACTAAGAAAGCGATGTTGGCTCCAATTGGTCTGCGTAAAGACTTGTATGTTGTTCTGTCTACTCAGGACGTAAACAAGCCTCAGAACACTGCCGACGAAGAACTGTCAATTGCGATTGCATTGCGTGCCCGTGCTCGCCTGTATCCAGAATCAACTCACTACGGTACGTCTACTTGTCGTGCTATCATCGTGGGTCACTCTGGTAAACTGCTGAACAGCAACTACGACGGCTTACTGCCTCTGACGTTGGACTTCGCAGACAAGTGTGCGGCTTACATGGGTGCATCCCACGGTTCAATGAAAGAAGAATTCTCTATGGATACTTCTCCTCTGAACAACGTGACGATGTTCCGTGACATCAACTGCGTGTACAAGTCTCCACGTGTACGTCAGAAAGACTGGGCTGCTGGTCTGGTTTGGGTACAACGTAAAGACCGCAACGACTTCTTCTATCCTGCGTATCAGACTGTGTACGACAACGACACGTCTGTAATCAACTCAGCCATCAACATGATGATTGCTGTTGAGCTTGAGAAGGTCTGTGAGCGTACTTGGCGTAACCTTACTGGTGACACTAAGTTGACTGATGCCCAGTTCTTCGAGAAGTCTGACAAGATGATTTCTAGCTACACTGCTGGACGTTTCGATGGTCGTGTTACGGTTATCCCTGAAACGTACAAAACTGAAGCTGACGAATTACGTGGTTACAGCTGGTCTTGTAAGCTACACATGTATGCTAACAACATGCGTACTGTTGGTACTTACACTGTTACCGCTAATCGCGCATCTGACTTACAAGCATAAAGGGGAGTATTAAGACATGGCTCGTTTATCAAACAAAACGCTGGTTAATAAACCAGACGATACCAGTGCTCTGTTCGGCGGAGCTACTGGTGGAGCCGTGACTGACCTGCGTTACAGCGGTCAGAGCGGTTTTGCTACTAACCCTAAGTCTCTGGTTAGCAATGCTAACTACGTTAAGCGTAACGTTATTGCAATCCTGTTGGAATCTCCAACTGGGTTCAACGACCTGCCTAACTCAGAGTTACTTCACGGTACTCTGAAGGCATTGGTTGAGCGTCACGCTAAACAAATCACCGGCTTGACTTCTACTCTTACAGTAGAATACGTAGCACAGCCTGTGGGCGGTGCGGGTGAAGAGCAAGAAGACGTTTCTAACGTTACTCGTGCTCGTTCTAACCCAGCGTTCGTATGGCCTGAGAAAGAAGGGATGCCAGTTCAGAAGTTCATCGACTACTGGATTCTTAACCTTCTTGGTGACCCTGAGACTAAGGTTCCGCGCGTTGTTCAATACATGGATGGTGAGGTAGGTGACTTACTGCCTGACTACCGTGGCATGACAGTGCTGTTCTTTGAACCAGACTCAACCCACACGAAAGTTGAAAAGGCGTGGTTGACCACTGCCATGATGCCTCGTGTAGGTGGAACGGTTGAAGGTTCTCGTGACCTGTCTGCTCCGGGTGAAGGCCTTGAGCATTCAATTGAGTTCACTGGTGTGACTCAAGTAGGTGAAGGTGTTAAACAAACTGCCCAGAAGTTCTTGGACGAAATGGGTCTGACGTCTGTTAACACTAACCTGCGTCCTGCTATTGTAGAAGCAGTTTCAGCTGACGTTGAAGCAGCCGAGCAAGGCAATGCGCAGATGATTGATGAAGCAGCGAAAGAATACGTTTAATCGCTGATTGATTGAATCACATTTCTGGGGAGTCCGAAAGGGCTCCCTAGTTATGCCGTCTAGACAAAAAAAAATAAAGGGGCACTTGCCCCTCTACTTAGTAAATATTATTCAGAATCGCTATCTGAATCGTCACCGTCATCCATCTCACCGTACTCTTCGGCATTGTGCTCACGGTCAAGGATATAAAACTTGACAGCAATGTTGTACAAGCCCATGTCCTTAATGAGTCCCTTAGAATGCGTGTGAGGCGGTTCTTTGCTAACTTCCACACCGCTAGTACCGGCCGATGGTTGTATGTTGATGATAAGTACGTTGTCACCTTGGGCAATTTTCACATCGCCGTTGCTGAAGTTGGTGTTCCACGTTTTCTCATCAAAGTCAATGACTGCCTCAATCATCTCTTCGTACATCTCAGTCAGAGAATCCATTTCCAGTAGGTCAGCCCACATGTCATCGAGGTTATCAGCATCAGCGTCAGTTACGAAGTCATAGAGCGCAGGGGTAATAGGTAGCAACGTATCTTTGTTGTTAGCGAATTCTTCACCATTGTAGAAATCTAAGATAAACGTCGCAAGTTTACTTTGTTCAGTTGACATAACTCTTTATCCTGTTATTCGGTTATGAGAAAAAATAAAGGAGGGCCGAAGCCCCCCAATACTCTTGCAGATGGTAGGCTAATTACTTAGCCATGCTCGCGAAGTGAGCTTTAACTTTGCTCAGTGCACCGGACGGGCTGGTGCTTTGAGTTTTGTGTTTGACAACCAGGTAGTTTGCACGCTCTTCTTTAGTAGCAGGTGCGCCGTTACGACCAGGAATTGTAACTTCACGTGAGCGGTCCATTGAGGCCGCCATTTTGTCACCGAAGAACTTAATGGTGCTGGAGACCGATTGAACGTCTTTGGTTTCACCGAACACGTCTTGTGCGATTTCGCCAGTTGCGTAACCAAGTGCTGCCAGGGTAACCTTTTCTTGTTCTTTGAACGACTTCGCCATTTTCGCGTCCATGCCTTCAGGCAGGTTTGCTTCGATGACTGCTTGGATACCTTTAGCATCAGTATCGATGATACCTTCACCAGCATGGGTCATGTGCTTTTTGAATTCTTCGGCACGGGTTACAACAGCTGCTGGTACTTGATTTTCGTTTGACATAGTATTGTCCTTTTATATCATTTGTTTTGAATTAACAGTTATACATTCGAATGTATAGAGTAAGTTCTCTATGCACCATGATGATATATGTATCAAATTATCTTAAATACGTTATATCATTGTTTCTCATACAAGGTGAAGTGTGTGTATTTTTTCACCTTGCTTAGCTCAGGGCTAATTTCTCACTAGCTACCCAATCGTTCTGGTATTCACGTTGGTAATCCTGCTCACCGGCAAAGTCCGTAGTGAAAGATGCCATGCGTGGGCGAACGACGTCATCCAGCCCAAGTTGAGTAGCAGTTTTCATGTTATACTTAAAGTATATTTCAGAAAACAACAATTCATCGTGGTTGGTAACTACTACGTTTGTACGATGCTTTAGGAAGCTTTTCTTCCATGCATCAAATGAATTTTTCACACCACAGATACGTCCACTGAATGACACCACCCAGCAAAGCATTGAGAAGTCTTTTTGAACGTTACCACTTGGTTGAGTGCGCACTGCTTTTCCGTACCAAGACCGGAATTCTTCGGTTTGATGTAATTCTTGCATCATAGTTCCCCTAAATAAGTAAAAGGTATTCCTTTGGCTTCTGCGACCTTTTGGAATATATCTCTAAGTAAGTACCGATGGCAAAACTCTCCGGAAGGACAGTAACAACCAATGGCAAGAGTTTCATGAGACAATAGCCTGTCCCACTCATCGGGATGGTTTCTCAGACTGTCTCGCATTAAAGCATAGAAGCTTTCCGTGTACTCCTCTTCCGTTATTAGCTTACTTTTATATTTCGCTAACAGTGGCCATGTAGGAGCAAACAGTTTGTTTCCCGATTTAACCGTGACGTCTTCAAACGGAATGTCTAGTTCCTTTGCTCGTCTCCAGCTCTGTACCCGTATTGTGTATAGTTTCATGAAATACCTCCACTACGTCATAAGAGAGGCGTCCTCTCGAACACCCCTCAAGAACACAACGTATAGGACATTTTATTTAACCACAGTTACTGCGTTGAACGATGAATGTTCGTGTAGGTTCGAATACCTGCCCGACCCAACCAACACCGTCCCTGTAGTATATATTACCTAAAACTAGACCTTGTTCCATATTGGTATCTATTGAATATAGCATACCGTTAAGAAACTCCTCAGCCTCATTATCTTTAAGGATTACGCTACGACGTTCGCGCTCCTCATCAATGTAGTCAGAGTCACGGTCAGTTTGGTAATACCTCTCAGGGTCTTGTAAAGCTGGTTCTCGAGCAGAAATACAATCGTACAGTCTGTCCACATCAAAGCAATCGGCAACCCTGGATTTATCGAGTCGGTATCGTTTACGTATCCGTTTTACATGGGGATAGGTAAAGATGAACTCTTGTTTAAGTGTCCAGAATTTATCTTTTACAATCATAGTGGCAGCGTTTTTTGTAATGGACGGGTATTCGTGTTCACGTAACGCGAAACCAGTTCCTGCTCGTAGGTCATCCAAAGTAATTAAATCCGACATCTTTTTTGTCTCACCATTACTAAACGTTTCGTACGTGGTGAGTACTTCATAGTTGTCGATTAATATTTGGGTTATTGTGTCAAACTCAGAATCGGTTATGAAGCTATCTAAGTCTGGTCTTAAGTAATAGATGTACGATGCCATCAACCATATACGTATTGCGTGCGGAACGTTCGCATCTGATATGGTGAATCTATCATGTATCATACTACGCCTGCTCTTTCTCTTCCAATTCCTTTAACGCCTCTTCGGCGGCAAAGACATCGAAAGCAGCAATAGCAGCAAGACGGTTACGCATGTGCTCGGCCTCAAAGAAGTCAGTGTCAATCATCCACTGGCCAATATTGGTGATGTACTCTATCTCATCGTAGGTGTCGGGTAACACCGCTGGGATAGCCATCCATACTTGACCTAAACGCGACATAACGGGTTCGTTACGGAATTCTTTTGCCATGGTGTAGTTTGCTACAGTGGCCATACCATCTGCATCTGCACCATGAATCACCATAGAGTCAGCCTCAATTACAAAGCTGTCCTCACCTTGCTCATGAATGAATCCGTAGATAACAGTCCAATCACGGGGAACCTGATTAAGACATTCAGAGATTGCTTCTGCAAGTAACACTCTGTTTTTCTGGTTCGGTTCTGCGCGAAGTAAATCTTGCATACCCATATTGGCAGTGCTGTCAATTGCAGTGCCGCCAACAAACCGTAACTTAGAGCCACGGCGATTTAGTATACTTTGTGCTTTTCTAGCAAAGCGCTTTGCTAAAGCCTCGTTATTTCTTGCCATTTTCAGTACCTCGTTTATTTTACTTGTAATGGTCAATTGAACAGGGAATGCTGTATTTTTTTATTGTTAGTTTTCTTCTAACTTTTCTTACCAAACCCACCTACGATATTCATGAAGCCAGTTTTAATACCTCTGAACTTACCTATAGGAGCCCGTGACGTTCTGGTTTCATATTCTGCAATAACATCATCAAATGAAATTGCAGGGTCTAAATCATGGATGTTCTTACCGGTAAGTTCTGGTATAGTAACCTCTCTGCCATCTTTATATACCGCAATAACGTTTTGGGACATTACTACGATATCGTACAGACTTACAGTTGTTACTTGGCCGTATCTGAGTAAATCTACTTTATCAGACATACGTTGGTTTCCTTTTATTGGGGCTTACGTCGCGTCGTTCTTTTAATGGGCGGGGCGTAAGGTTTACTTATTTCGATACCCAGCTTTTCAAGGTTATCAAGCTGGTCGTCTGGTACGGCCTGCATGATTTCGCCGTATACATCATTCAATGTATCATCTCTGTATTTTTCACACGCCGCTATAATAGCACTTAGGATTTCTGCCGTTAGCGTACTAACCGTTTGCGTCACATCGAGGACGAGCATTGTCTGACCTTTCACTTCGATTGAAAACGAGTCACCGGAACCAGCTATTAACACGATGTCTTTACTTAGGGTTATGGATTCACCTTTCTTCAAGGCTTTGATTTCTTGCAATAATGACATACTTTTCTCCTTTTATTTGTTTAAGTTTATCATCAACTCACTAGGATGATATATGTCTATAAAAAAATTAATGCGGCATAGGTAGCGGGTTTCCCCGCTAACCTAATAACACTTACCAGTTTGCTAAAGCACTCAAGTTAGCAACCTTACGCTTGAATCCCTGTTGGTCAATGACAGTCAGGATGTCCAGTCCCGATTCCATAGAGACCCCAGAAGTTTCTTGCTCACCTTTGGCGTTGTTAAAATCTTCCATACCCAACGATACAGAATCATCTAAGCTTTCCAGAGATGGGTTATGGTACTTGGTGGCGATAGAGATACCCGGCTCGTTAACGTAATCCCACGTAACCAATGTGGTCATGTGTTTGTACTTCTGTCCGGCAATACGTGTGTCACGTGTCAATGAGCGTACAGAGAACGATACGTTTTCATTTGGGTTATCCAACGCTTCTTTCAATGCAGGTCCCATTGGACCAGAAGGTTTGATTTTACCCATAACCGCAGTAACCGCACGGCCGTTTGGACCCTTAACCGTTTCCTTATCTATCCACACTTCTTTGATGTGGAAAGCGACTTTGGTCTCTTCGATAGTACAGATACGGGTAATGAACTGCGTTTTAGTCATCCCTGGCTCGAGTTTAGGATGACCACATTCACCACGTTGTTGGCCGGTGGTAATACGACGCAACAAAGCACCTGAAGCATCAAACAGCTTTTTAGCAGATTGCCATGGGTAGATATCACCCGTTGAGTTAGGGAAATCAAATGCACCTAGGATAACGGTATAATAACCATCTGCATCCGGCGCTAATACCCCTGCTTTGTTTGTACCGGCCAGCGCAGTACAGTTGTAAAAGACTTTATCCGACATTAGATTCAACTCCATCTAAAAGTAGTTATAAGCAGCAGCTCTCACAGTATTAACGTCGTAAGAGCTCTTCTACGCCTTCCAGACGGTCTGACTTAGTTACCAAGGCCGATGACAAGCCATCATTGAAATAGTTCCCCATAAGCTTTGCTGTAGTGTTTGTAGCACCCAGTTCGATGTTCTTCAGTGAGATATAACTCACACCACCGTTGCCAAGGATTTCAGGATGTTCAAAGTCTGCCTGTGAACGCAGTGCATGGCGTAAATACTTTGTACGGTCTTTTACCTGACGAGAAAGACTGGCCGCAATTGCCTCAAGGATTGCCGGGTCAACGTTCAAGTCTGTACCAGCGTGTTTAATGGCAGTGTCAAATAACTCAGACAAATCGTTGTAATTGATAAACCACGGTACGTCCCCTTTCGAATAGAAATGGTCAGAAATGTAATATACCAAAATTGCCGATTGTACCAAGTTTAAGGATTTGATGATAACAGCGCCTGCCTCAAAGAACAGTTCAATGTATTCCTCACCCTCAATAATCACACTGCGAGTACTGGTTGGTAGTAGGTCTACGTTAGCACATACCTTCATTACCGAGTAGTGATTACCCACCACGATAGGGAAGATGCCGATTACACGGGTAGTGTTACCAAACGATGCCAAAGAACGAGCACGGTATTTTAGTGGGACATAAATCCGGGTTTCTTTTTTAGCAACCAGACTACCGTCTTTTGCTTTAGTCAAATGTGGTAATACCGCATCTGGCTTTCTAATGAGTTTTGAGATATCCATAGATACATCCCCATAAAGTGGGGGACCGAAGTCCCCCGACATTTAACACTATGCTTGTTCAGTGATTAGCTGGTCTGCCAGCCATTCGCCTACCAAGTCAATGGTAACCATTGTTGCTGCTTCACGGTTAGTCAGCGTTTCATCAGCTGCCATGTATTCCATGATACCGGACAATACCGGATATGCATTGTAACGTGGGAAGATGATTCCACACACTGCACGCAGTACATAGTTGTCCAGGTCAAACTTCTTACGGAAAGGATTGGCTGTTAACCATTCACGTGCACCACGAGTGGTGGGACGGTCCAAATCTTCAGGGAAGTTGTCTTCAGCAATCAATGTAGAAACCACATCGATAACCGCCGCATGAACGTTGGCTTCGTATTCCGCTTTGATACGGTTTTGGATAGCGCGTTCATTTACCTGTACAGCTTTAGCACCACCGTAGGCATCTTCCAGTAAGTCAGCGTATACCGGACGAGAGATACCGCGCAGACACGCACCGATGATTGCTTCCGGTGTACCACCTTCTTTCAAGTAACGGCGATAGACGCTGGCATTAACACGAATCTCAGCACCAGCAAAGTCAGCAGGCGGCATGTAATCGATAATGTCATTCTGACGTTCGATACGTTCCTGACGACGCAATGCTTGGAATACACGACGGCCAAACTCAGCAATGAAGAATGCAGTACGCTCACGGTAGAACGCCAACTCTTCATTTACACCTTCAGGTACATTCATGTTAAGGTTGCGAGCCAAAACAAATGCAACTACGATTTCGCTGTAGCGAGAACCTTCAACGGCGTCTTGGCTAAGTTTGCCCAAGAAGTATTCATCGTAGACACGGCTAACAATACCTGGAGATGCTTCAATCATCGACTTCAGTTTTTCGTCAATGCGTGACATGCCAGTTTTACAACGCTCAATCAAATCTTCAGCAGACAACTCCGGCATGATGTTGCCCAGAGGAGTCAGTTCCAACTGTGGTTGAGTTTTGAAGCGGTCAACCATATCGCTCAGGCCACTTTCCAGATATACTTCAGGCAGCTGTACTTCAACGATAGAGTTACGCAGCGTAGATACCGGAACCTGGTCCAAATGGGCAGTTACCTTTTCAAATGCATCCGTTACAACAGGGCGTACAATTTCACGCGCAAACTTAAGTTGACGCTGTACGGCACCGGCAGCAATATCTACCATTTCATCAATGGCGACAGCGTAGGCTTTCTCACCAGCAACGTCTTTACGTTCTGATGCACCAATGACCGATTCTTCGACTGACTCACCCAACGTGAATTCACCAAGTGCATCACCCAGTACTGCAAGTGGGGTGGTGGCTTGTGGAAGGATGATGAGGCCGTTTTGTTCAGCTACCTGAGCCAATGAATAAATAGAGGTTACAGATTGACGAGTAATCATTACTTAGCGCCCCCATTCAACATTAACTTTTTAGAGATACGTGCAGACAAGGTATCCTTTACGGTTTCCTTAATTTGCACACCACCGACTTGGTCAGACGCTTCGTTACCTGCAACTTTCTGCACAACGCGAGCGCCAAGCTCTACGGCATTTGCCAGACTGGCATACGTGATATGTCTTCTATCTTTCATTATCAGTCAGGGGAGCGTTTAACTCCCCTCTCCTTTATTTACAAATTTGCAAAGTATTCGTCCGCTACCTTTTTGGAGAGAACTTCTAAAACCCGATTGGTAGTGCCCATGATATCGGGACTTAGTACGATACGGTTAGCAATCGACTGACGCCCAAAGATTACATCAATCGGTTCCCCGCTCTCGGTTTCGTTAGTACCAGTCATTACCCGCCCGATAATGGTCTTCAGCTGATTACCCAATACCGCCTTATCACCGACCCCTGCAGGGAGTGACTTAGTGATATAAATCTTAATAACCGCTTGGTCCATTACAAGTCGACGTCCCTCAACGTTGATAGGTTCGTTTACTTGTCCGGTGGTGGCATCTTCCAGAGAAAGACTTTTGACTCGTTCAGCCCGTTCTTTATCAGCTCGGTTGACGATAGTCTTAAGTGAACTAGACATGTCGGCTTTGTCACCGTTATAGAGAACTTCGATTTTCTCTACCACACCTTTGTTCTTTGCCTTAGGGTTTAACTGACCCAACGCCTTTAGAGATTCCGCACTTTCACTATCAATAAGCGAGTTATTGGCCGTTAGTTGGTCCTCTAGCGTACATAGGATAGTTTCTAAATCTACTTCATCTCCGACTTTTACAAGATTTAAAATACCCTGTTCGAAGTCAATTACGATGTTTCGCACCGCTGTGATTTCAGTAGAAAGACCCGCACCCAGTTTTTCCGATACCGCACAGGAGTCCTCAAGTGTATCTACTGACTCCATCAATGCCACGTTAACAAGCGCACCTGCTTTCCAGTTGACCTGAGTATTATCATCATAGTCACGTTCAAAGAAACCAGTGTTCCAAGACAGGATATGTCCCGCCTTAAACTTCTGGCCTTTAATCAAGTCAGACTCAATGCGCTGGGGTACGTGAGTACCGTTAACTGTACCGTAAACCGTTCCCAGTTCAATCTTCACAGAGCTGCCGTCTTTGTACTCAACTGTCAGGTGCGTTTCCCCAACATCCGTTACCTTCCCTTCTTGCTCCGCTGCAACAGCGAACATTGGGTCGACACGGTGAGCCAATACTTGTTCGTATCCAGTGGATAATGGCATGACCTTGTAGTTCTCAGCGGCAACGCCATGAGAATGCTGAATACTAATGAAGTTTGTCCGCTTAGGGTCATCACTGGTTGCACCCGGTGACAGAATAGCAGACGTTGACAACAGTTTGGTAGCTGACTTCTCTTTACTATCCACTCGCTTAGTTGTACCACGAATTGAATCAAAGTTCGGGTCCGCAGTTAAGTAAGTGTTAATAGCTACTGAGCCAGAGTCCACCGTTGCTTCTGAAATAACACCCATGTCGTTCTTGTGGTATACACGCGAACTCGCTACCATGGAACGAGAGGAACGACCGCCATCACCAGAGTAAGTCACCAGTTCTTTCTCTTTCAGGTTATGGACAGGGTTCAACTCTTCTACCGTTTTAGTAGTAGCATCTTTTAGGATGTTCATCCACACAGCTTTTGGATTCATCTCAATGCGAGACTGAGAGCTCATGGGCTGTGCTTGTTGTTTACGAATAGAAGCAATCAGCTCTTTGTAGATAAAGCCAGGCATACGCTCGTAGCCTTTGATGCGCATATATTCCGTATCAGTCTCATCAGGAGTTCGGTCGTCTTTTAGCAGTTCAACTGCTTTGACTACCAGCCCTTCAAAAGACCGTGGCTCTTTACGACGCTCTAAGATACCATCGGTAATGGGGTCGATAAATAAAGGTTGCAGTAAATCCATCTCACGAATGAAACGAAGTCCCACACCACGAGATTCCAACACTGGTTGGTATACCGTCTTCTTATCAAACTCTTCGCGGTTGAATTGTTTGATTGCCGAACGATACTCGTAGAACCCATTTAGCAACATGGTGATTTCTGGGTCATCCGTTGGGTAAATAAGCGTTTCATCTTTAAAGACGATACTGGCTTCCCCATCCTCTAACTCTACCCGCTGCCCCTTACGTACCGAACGAGTCTTTACTTTAATAATGCGTAGCAACTTGGTTAAACCAAGCATGTAGCCCAGTACTACGCCCGCCGGTATAGCCGTCGAGAATATCTTAACTTCGGCCATGTCGTTGGGTTCTTTACCCAAATCAGTGCCGAGCAGACTAGCCAGACTACCAATAGTGTCAACATTGCCATCAACGTCGCTGTAATGATACAGGCCAGCGTTATCCAAGGTAATGAACTTGTTACCTTTCCCTTTACCGCAGACCACGTGTCCACGACGTTCAAGTTTCTTAAGTACGTCCGCACCATAAAGAACTTCTCGTTTATCGTACTCATACGACATGTCACCAGCAGCACACTTAAAACTAAGAATGCCTTTAGCCATTCCACTATAGGTTGGTGGAACTTTCGCTGACTTACTGACCGCATTACCCTGACGAACGGAAGTGATAATTGTGTTTTCATCATCCACTCCAAGCGTAATAATCTTTTTACGCTGCCATGCCGAACGGTCATAGACCGCCTTCGAGCTTCGAGTTACGAACAGCTTACCGTAATAACTGGTTAGCGCTACGGTATCTGCCTTGGTTTTACGGATGGGAAGCACCCCCATCCAAAGTGGACCATATCTTCATCCTCAATTGAGGAGCCTACCGTTTGGGGTTTCCCCTACTCTACTCACTTCAATCACTTGTGTGACCAACCGATTATTACACCACGGTCGTCATTAGTCCGTACTATGTACGAATGTAGTTTTCGATGGCCTCTGAACACATCCCGTATCTAACGACTTAGGGACTTCGCTGCGTCGGTTATGTCTCCATTAAACGTTTTTACCCTGCCACCCTCTTCCATTACTGGGGATGGTATTGTGGCGTGTTTCCACCCACAAGTGGTAGTTTAATAGATTATAGACATTTTCCCGCAATTAGGTAGGTTTGTCTTAGTCGTATTACTACGACTGGGAGACCCTATGTTAATTGGTTTTAAATTATCGAGATATTAAGTTTAGCTAACTCGAGTGAAAGCATCTTCCTAAGTCTTCTTCTATCCAAATCAAGATAGTTCAATACTACTAGCGGAATCTGTTTACTATTAGCTAACTTTACTTTATCCCAATCCCGCATCTTGGTTTCCTCTAAAGCTTCGTAACCACCGAACCGTTCTACTGGCTCATAGTGTTGGATACCGTGAAACTCAATGAGTACTTCAAATTTGGGTAGAAAGAAATCGTATCTAAATAACGACCCGTCGAATTTATATTCTCTTTTAAACTCAATCCCGTTTACTTCCAAGATATGTGCTATCTGACGCTCACCTAAAGATTCCCTACATCTAGGGCAACCCTGTTTCTGGGAAACGTGTCGGTTAGGATTAGTTTTAAAAGGACCATGTCCTTTACAGACCACCGTTATAGGTGTCTTGTTATTGACATACTCGACTCTGTCGTAATTGTAGATATGACCATGTACCTGTTGTGCCTCAGCTATAAAATCTTCTAAAGTCTTTTTAGTCGACTCACGATAGCAGGCTGGACACCCAGAACCATTTAGGTGTACCCTAGCCTTTTGATGGAATGTCCCATGTTTGAAACACCCAATCTTTACGGTTTCGGTATAACCCCTGAAATCAAGGTTTTGGTAACAGTACTTGTTGCCATGTACTAACTTAGCTTTTTCTAGGAACTTCCCTTTATCCATTATGGCTTCCGAAGTCGCACACGTTGGACAATTGGTCCCCAACTTGTAATGATTATAGGGCTTTACTTTAAAATCCCCATGCTCCCTACAGGTAACGATAATAGGTGTATCGGTGTTACTAAACACCACCTTATCGTAGAGGTAGCGGTCACCGTGTTGTTCTTTAGCCAATTTAATAAAATCATCTTTAGTAAATTTACCGGAACAAGCCAAACAACCTTTAGAGCCTCTAACTAAGTAACACGGCTTGGTTATATATTCACCGTGTTCCATACAACGAACTTTAATAGGTTTCTTAGAACCTAAGTATTTTGACTCCGAAAAATCTAATGAGTCATTATACATTTCTTTCATCTTGTCGTAGAATTCTTTCTCTCTACGTTTAAAACCTTTTAACATAATTCATATCTCATGGATATTATTCACATAAGATATGTTGCTTTTTATCTCCCCGCTGTTTGGCCATATGGTACACAACGCCATTGGCTTTGAACTTGCCATCCTTTCCTACTTTAGGAAGTCTGACGTGAACAGTCGAGGGCTTACCACCTAACGGAGTTAACTGAATAGAATAGTGGTCGTATTTGTTCGCCGCATCCATTACAGTTTCACGTTTAAAACTGGTTACTGCCACACCGGTGTTCTGAACATTCAGAACCATTGCCGCTACGTCCTTCTCGAGGATTTTACTGATGTAGTGGGCATCCGCTGTTTTAAGCGATGACTTAAGCATGTTTTTATCAAGCACGCCATCTAAGTCAGGGGCAGACCATTCAGGAATCTCAAGGTCTTTCTCTTTTACAGTAGCCTGCTCTTCAAGAGACCCAGAGCCATCGGTGGCTTCGATGGTTTTATACGTGTTGGCCAGACGTACGGCACGTTTGTATTCCGGTAATGACATCTGACCGGCATCGCGCAATTCTCTAGCCTTACCTTCAACCGCAATAGTGCGGTCATTAGTATACACATTGGTAGACAGGTCAAGGTCTTCTTCGGTGAAGTCTTCTTCGGTTGCATTGGTAATCGTCTCCAATTCCTGCACGCGAGTCAGGTAACGAACAAAGGCTTTGTCAAACTCACCATTAATTTGCTCTTCGTCATCGCTTAACTTTTCGACCTTCCATGCCTGTAACTCACCCAAGTTCAGAATACTGAATTTACCCCCACGCATAAATACCAAGTTAACATACTTGATATTCTCACCAAGAATAGTATCCAGTTCATGAGTACCTTGAGTACAGTACTGCCACAGGTAATAGAAGTACAGGGATTCCACTTTCTTAAACGGTTCAAGCGATTCAAGCGTGGGTTTCTTATTTAACATACGCAGTTCTTCCAGCTCAGGAAATACTTCAGGTATCTCCATGTGGATAAACTGGTTACGTAGAGTTTCTGCCGTTAGTTTTGCCACGGTATCCCAAACAGTACGATTTAGGTTACTCCACTCGTACCAGCTTTGTAGTGCATTACGGCTATAGCGGTAAATGTGGGGTAGCATGGCATAGTTTACAACAACCAAATTGTTTTGGTCCCGTACACCCTGCTCAAACTTCCGTAGCTGGCGAATCTTTCTCATTCGCTTGTGGTATATCTTTAAACGCGAACGCAGCTCAGAGCTACGCTGACGCGGTCTACCAAGGTCTAAGGTTAATTCTTCAATGTGCCATGCATGGCAAGACTCACGTCCATTAAACAGTGGACTGTCCTGGTCTGGACCATTTTCAGTCTCTTCGGTCGGGATGTGGTGTAGTAGCGATTCCTTTGGAAGAATCAGAGAAGCCTGTTCAAAGAACATTGGCGACTTCAACTTCTCGTAGGTTCGCACACCATACTTCCGATAAAATTCTGGATAAAGCATTTGCTATTTCCTATTAAAAGATGGTGTAATTTAGTAGGAACTGTTCTTCGCTTAGTTGTTCATAAAAGCCGTGGTCGTTCCTAATGATGATAAATCCCGAAGGGACGTACACGGTGGCGGTGCCATCTGGAATCCGCACACCGCCATCTGGACCTTTGGTAATTCTACCTTTACCCCAAGCGATAATCTCTTCCTGCACTTCTGTATCGAACTCAACTTTACGGAACGATACAAGGTTAGCTTTTAAAGTAGCCTGCATTTTCATTATTTAAGCTCCCGGTTAACATTCCAACCAAATTTAATCTGCTTAGCTGGTATATCTTTAGTATAACCAAATGTACCAAAGCGATTAATGGAGTCCAACCAATTCCCCTTACCGGAGTCTTCGTCAGCTACCGCAAATTCAGGTAGTAGCCCACTAACTTCGAAGACATCAAAGTCCCCGAACTTTTTAAGGAACTCATGGTGCAAATTAACGTTACCGCTATGGGCAAGGTAAATGGCTTTCTTCTCAGGTGCAGGACCGTACCCAGATGGGTCAGTATCTAAACTTAACCCGTCCTTAAGTATGGATTCTCGATTCTTTCTAGGGCTATAGTGGTAGAAGACATCTTTCTTAAACTGTCGTTCTTCCTTAATGGCCTCTAGACCTTCGGCTAGTATGGGTCTCATTATTTCAATACCTTTTCTGAACCGAAAGTTAAACCACGTAACAACCAGTCGATAGTATCCGTACCAAACATCTGTAATCCACCACGAGGGTCGATGTAACCAGTAGGCTTATCAAAATACTTGTGAATTTCACTTTCGGCATCATCTGACATCAGGAAGTTACAACTTACTGTATCACCATCGAAGTCAGCACCTAGACCTACGAGTCGGTTAGGGTTAACACCAATGGTATCGAAGAACGGAACATTGAAGCGCGGGAACTCGTAAGCAACGTGTTCATCGTCCATCGGTTCCCACTGGTCATCAAGTTCACGTAAGATGTCACCTTCAACCGTAGTCTTTAAATAGACCGTCGAAGGATACGTTGAACCTAGGCCGGTAATTGGATATCGGGTAATGGTACACGTCAAACGATTCCAGTGACGATACCCGGCGATGTACAGGAACTCAGCATACGTTACCGGGTGACACTTTTCTTTTTGGCTAGGTACCAATCGGTCAAACTCACCAGGGTTTAATAGACGGAAGTGTTGCTCGTCTTTAAAAATCAGAGCAAGATACTTACCTTCTACCAAGATAGGCTTATGGCGAATGGAAGCATTCCCGTAATAGTTGATGAACTTCTCGAGTCCTTCTACTGTGGTCCAGCGGTCCATGGTTTCCGTGGTAACATTAACCCAGACAGTTTTCTTTGTCTTGCGGTCTACCAATGGAACATTCGTACCGCCAGTAAATATTTTCGAGAGGTGTCCTTTAGATAACCATGAAGTAGTTAAAGGTAGAACCCCTTTCGCCGTTTGGTATAAACCCACTACGGTGTCAGTGGAGTCGATACTACGTGGACTGTCCAAGTCGTCGGTACCAACATCCATGGAAGTGATTACGTTACGTGTACCGTTGAAGATACGACGTGAACCCCACTTAGCCTGAATGAAACCTTTCTTACCAGTGATAAACGTTTCAAGATGCTCGTAGATAGCATTGATGGCTAACTGGAGCGAGTAGCGCGAACGGTCATAGACCGGGTCGTTATTGTTATTAACGTTCACGGCTATCGTATTGGCAACGGAGAGTACTTTACGATACATGTCGTTAATCTCATCTTCTTGGGTATACCCGTCTTCTGAGACTTGTACTTCACGTAACCCAGCAGGCAACACTAACCATTTATTGGTGGTGGCCGTGTCACGATATTTTTCAATTACGCTAATCCGTAGATTACGCTGGTCAGACTCCGTCTTCTTAAAACGCAGGTCTTTAAAATGGGACATGAAGAAAGCGTAACCAGTTTCCCCCTCTACTTCGCTAGATGCAACGAAGTCTTTCTCACCAGCAACCCATTTGGCATATTTCTTACCGGCAAGGATTTCACCATACAGTCCTTTAATACGAACAAGGTGGCGATGGATTAAAGGGTGGAGTACTTGTACTTTCAAGTCGATGAAACTAAAACGGTTACTTCTTTCCGTGGTACCAGACGCACCGAAGATAGAAACAGAGTAGAGTCCATCTTCATGGAAGTTTGTAGTGCCGCCATCGTATATATCTGAAACCCTAACAGGTTTCATGGATGCAGTATTCTGACCCGTCAAGTTTAACAGTTGAACATTGAACGGCATCTTGCCTATTGCTGTCATATTGCTGTTCCTATGATTAGGTGGTCTTATTATAGGCGACCACAGTATTTTTTAAATTAGAAAAGGAGTCCGTTATGTCCGACGATATAGACATCGATGATGACGGCTTTGATAGCTTTGATGATTTCGATGCTCCTGATTTCGACGGTGATGTCGGGGGCGGTAATGAATCCCGCACGCCGATTACGGCTGCAGCCAGTAGCTTCACTGAAGCGGCAACTAACGACTTAATGAGCGTTAATGCGGCTAAGCAGATAGCTCGTAAGGGATTACCCGAAGGCTATGGCGAGGCCATGGACCTCGTTGATGAGACTGCAGGCCGGGCTTCTGACCTATACGATAAAGCCGAGAAAAGGTTAGAACCTGCTATCAAATCCACGAAACAGGCAACCCGTGGATTGCTTCCTAAGGCAGAGGGTATTCTTCCTAAAAAACTATACGAACGTATGGCTAAATGGTCGGAGGATGATGATAACAGTGGTCCTCGAGTCAATGCCGATGAGGAATCTATTTCCACTGCACTAAGTAGTATCTTCACTACGCAGTTAGAACAACAGGAAGCCGACAAGCAAGAACAAACCGTCCGTGACACATTAAAAGGTGAAGTGGAAGGGGAGCGACACGAGCAGAACATTGACAAGTTGAGTCTGATTCAAAAGTCGATGTCGCGCTTGGTTGGCTATCAAGATTCTGTTACTGCAGCGTACCAAAAGAAATCATTGGACCTACAGTTTCGTCATTACTTCGCAGCGCGTGATTTACTTAAATTACAAACCGCAAGTAATGCTGATGTTATCACAGCCTTAAATGACATCAAAACAAACACAGGTTTACCTGACTGGATTAAAACCCAGACTAACGAAAACTTTAATGCAATGCTCTCTCAACGGTTGATGGGTGGTACCGTTGATACTGTTAGTGACTACATGGGCAATTTCCGTGAGAACCTTTTTAAGGGTATTGAGACGAAAGTCATGGGTACTGTGGGAGAGGTTGCTGACGGTATTCAGGAAATTACTGGCGGTATCAGTCAGATGAATGAAGCCCAAGCAATGATGGCGGATTTCGATGATGGACCAACTAAAAGCGGGGCGGTGCAAGCTGCCGAGATGGCTGGTGGCATTGGTGGTAGTACGGTTGCTAATAAAATTATTAACTTTATTGGTAGGCGGATGCGTAAGGAAACTGGCGCAACTAAAGCCATTGCTGAAAAGGGTATTGAAGCATCTAACTTTGTCAGAGGCTTCGACGGTAGATTGAAGGAGTTTATAGATACTGCGGATAGTCGCGATGGAATGCTAGGTGTAGCTGGACGCTTCTTACAGGACGTTGCACCTACAATGAATACTACGCCAAGTGTACTGCAAAATCTTTCTAAGGATGCTACAGCTTCGGTTGAGTGGGATTTATTGTCTCGCCGTACTTTGGTGGAAATCATTCCTGAGTATTTAGCACGCATTACTCAAAACACCGAATCTATGGCAACGGGTAAAGCTGCTGAGAAGATGGTGTACAGTAAGCAATCTGAATCTTTCATGACAGAATCGGATGCTATTGCTGAAGCTACTGATAAGTTTGTGCGTCGTGATGAGATTACGGAATACCGTAGTCGTTCTGATGAGTTACTGAATAGACTGTTTAGTGGTGCACGTATTTCACCTGAAGCCCGTATGGCAATGTCTGAACAGTTACACACCGACCTGAGTCGTGGTTGGAACTTTGATGTACGTCGCTATGTAAACGCCGATGCCTTTGAATCACACCTAGACCCTGATGCTGTTGCTGAACTACGTGACTTTTTCCGCGATAAGTTTAAAGCGAAAGAGAAGGTCGTTGACGGTAAGAGTAGTTGGGATTTTGAGTACGGTGAGCAAACCGGTAAGTTACTTGGTAGCTTGCAGAATCAGGGTAAGAATCTTCAAAATCGAATCCCTGAAATGCAAAGTAGTATCAATGAGTTCGTTGCCACTGGCGATAAAGATTTGTTGCGCGCTACGGGGTGGATTGACTCTACCTCAGGTAGAGACCAGTTTAACTTACAGCGCATGAATAACCTGATGACCGGTCGTCTTGAATTAGATGACTTACAGTCGGAATGGGAACGTGACCGCTTGAAAGAGGAACGGGGTGCTGAGAAAACCAAGTGGCAAGAGCGCGACCGTGGACAATGGGTAGTTGACGATAACAGTACTGTGGAACCTGTTAAGAGCGAGCGGGCTGAGAAATCTAACCTACCACCTGTCATGAGCAGTGAAGACCGTAGTATTATCTCTGGTCTGAATGCAATGATGGGGCAGTTAAGTACTACCAGTAAAGCAAGCCTTGACCGTTTAGCGGAAATGGCTACTAACAATGTAGAAGCTTCTGAATTCAACAGTCAACAGGTACAAATCCTGACTGAGATTCGTGACCTACTGATTGCACAGCAGATGACTGGCTTGTCCAGTGAAGACGCAGCAATGGGTGCGGAGCTATTGAAGAAGTTTACTGCGGCGGCTAACTGGGAACAACCTAAATGGTACAATACCCTTACTAGTGGCATTGTCGATGGTGCTAAAGCTGGCGCGGGGATGTTAAGTAGTTACTACGGTGCACTTGGTAATGCTGCGTCATCCACTGTCGGTTTCTTGAAAGAGAAGGGTACTGCAGCTTGGGGTAAAATCCAAGAAAAAGGTGCCGCACTGTCAGATGTCTACATAAACGGTATGCAAATGCCTGCACTGCGTGCACAGCTTATAAAGGCTGGTCGCTATGTGGACTCGCAGACGGGGAAGGTAATTACTAGCTTAGACGATATCAGTGGCGAGGTCATTGATAAAGTAACCGGCAATGTAGTTATCTCAGCTGAGGATTATCGTGGGGGTCTATTTGATAACCGTGGCAATACCCTGTTCGCTAAACTAGGTGCAGGAGCTCAGAAGTTAATCTCTGGCGGAATGGAAGCTCTGGGTAGCTACTATGGCTTTTTAGGTAACACTGCTGGTAATGTACTCACATGGGGCAAGGAGAAGATTACGGACCTTGACCGTAAACTAAGAACTGAGAGTGACGTATACGTTAAGAACCGTATGGGCGATGGTCCTGCATTATTACGTACTAAGTTGTTGCGTGGTGCATACTTCGATATTGAAGGTAATCCTATCTTCTCTGTCGGGGACATTACGGGACCAGTCTTTGATGAAGACGGTAACCAGTTGATTAGTGACGAGGATATCTCTGCTGGCTTAGTTGACCCTCAAGGGGATGACATTAAGACTGCGGGTATTCTAGGCAACGGGTTAGGGATAGTTGGTGCTGGCATCGGCCTTGCTAAGAAAGGTGCGAGTAAAGCATTCAGTGCTTTGAAAACTTACTATTCTGGTCTGGGTCAAATCTCAGGTAGTCTACTTGACAAGCTAAAGCATGGCTTTTCTGGGTTTGGTGGTTCGGAAGTTGCAGAGACAATGAATGTCACGGCGACCAACGTATACCTTAATGGTAACATCATTCGGGAAGGTGAACCTTCGGTAGCTGAAAAGGCTGGTACCACTGTAAGCTCTGCTGTATCTACGGTACGTGAAAAGACCGGAGAGATGAGCGAGCAGTTGAAGGCCGCTACTGCATCCGTAAAAGAGAGGGCATCTGCTGAACTAAACACCGCCACAGCGAAAGCTTCAGAACTTACTGGGGCAGCAAAGGCCAAAGCGAAGGAAACCAAAGACAGTCTACTTGGTCGTGAGATTGGGGAAGACACGACACTGGTTGCTGACGCTAACGGTAATGTAAGCCTTAAGACTGAAGAAGGGGTTATTCCTGCTGGGGATGGTTCTACCAAAGGTTACATGGCTGCATTACTTGCTTACTTCCATCGTCAGAGTCAACAAGATTCAGCCGATGGTGATGGCGATGGTCTACGTGATGGTGGTTGGCGCTCCAAACTCTTTGGTCGTAAGAAAACCGAAGACGACTCCACTGAGGACAAACCTAAAGAAGGGAACCGGAAAGCTGGTAAGGGTATGTTAGCTGGAATGGCTGGCTTACTTGGACTTGGCGGAGGGTCTGATGAAGATAGTGGGGATGGCGACAGTTTCGCAGGTGACGTTGCTGCTGAAGTTGCAGGGGAGTACGCTGCAGATAAACTAGGTGGTAAAGGTGGTGACAGTGATAGTGGTGGTAGAAGACGTACCCGTACGCCGAAAGGTAAGGGGAATCTAGCATCGCGAGCGTGGGGTGCAATTAAAGGTGCTGGTAGTAGCGTTAAGGAAATGGCTACCAATGCTAAAGGTCGTAGTATAATGGGGAATGCGAAAGCGTTAACCACAGGTACGGCTGGATTAGTTGCAGGCCTTGGTAAAGGCATTAAGTCATTCGGTGGTAAACTTACCTCTGGTCCTGGTTCTAGCCTGCTTAAAAAAGCAGGGCTATTTGGGGCAAGGGCTGGCCTAGGTTTACTGGGTGGTACCTTAGCGGCGGTAGGTGGGGTGGCGGCTGCCCCTATAGTAGCAAGTGCATTGGCTATAGCGGGTACTGCATGGACAGCCTACGAAGTGGCAAGTGGTGTGGGTGGATTCCTGTTCCGACGTTCTGAGGCAGAACCTATTGAGCGTTATCGTTTCTTACAGTACGGTTTAAATCCGGATAACAAAGAGCATCGTGTGTTCCTGCGTATCTTGGAAGCTGGCGCTGCTGATAACGTTGAGTACATGGGACAGGATGGTACTAATAACCGTATCCTACTAGGTGACGACCCTGAGTGGTTGTACGAGGCTATGGATTACATTGGTATCGATGCACATACGGAATACGAGGAAGACCCTGAAAATGGTGAGCGTTTTGGCAAGTGTTACAAATGGTTCAAGAATCGTTTTGAGCCTGTGTTCTTATTACACCATGGCCATGCTCGTCAGTTGGATGAAGACGTAGACCTACTTGACATTGACGATGAAATGGACGATGAACTGAAACATAGGTTTGTTGACCGTTCGTATTATCCCAATAACGGTGAGAGTCAATCGCCATACTTTGTGGATACGCCATTCATCGAAGGGTATACCATCGGCTACGATGACATCGATGCGCAACGTGACGCTCTATTAGCTGAATATAAAGCGTATCAAGAAGGGGACAAGGAAGAGTCGGGTATTGGTTCTAAAATCAAGTCGGCGTTAATGATGGCTACTCCGGTAGGCATGGCAATGAAAGCCGCTGAAACATTAACGAGTAAAGATGCTGGTACTGGTACTAAGGATGAGGAATCATCTGGAAGTATTAGTAAGATTCTTAAGGGTGGCCTTATGGCTGTTCCTGGGGTAGGCATTGGAGCAATGTTGTACAACATGTTCTCCGACGACGATGAGGAAGTGAAGGTGAAGGTGCCACAGTTTAAAACTGAAGACGGCAGTGACATCTCTCACTTGGATGCTATACGCTTCTACCAATACGGTGTGGGTAAACTTACTGATAGAACCGCTGCATTACTCTACCGTTTAGAGCGTGCAGTCTCTGCTGACCTTGCATACGCAGGGGATACAGTAGAGTGGTCTGGTAATCTGAAACGTATCTGGCACGATATGGCAACCGCCCTTGGCTACTCTAGAAGGGATGGTGCTGCTAGAGGGGAGTGGAACAAATGGTTTACCATTACCTTCCTACCAGTGTTTTCAGCTTACGCCGCTGCATTAAGAAGTAAGTCCGTTAACGAAATTCACAGTCCTAAGCTGTCGAAGAAGGATATGTGGGAAGTGGCGAAAGTCATTGTTCTTGACATAGCCCCTCGCTTTGCGGGTATGTTGAGACGTGGACATGAAGCGGTGGCTAACGACGACATGGTTACTAAACTATTGTTAGCGTTAGAAGAACAGGCTAAGGTGAAAGAGAAAGAGTTTGAGCTAACTACCCCTAACACTAAAGGCCCTGTGGTCGATGGTGTTGCTCCGGTAATGAAGTTGACTAGTACTGTTACTAGCGCAGCGTCTAAAGGGGATACGGAAGCGAAGACATCTACTCCTACATCTACTCCGACAACAGTCAAGCGGAAACTGGAGACTACCAAAACTGCTACAGGCGGTGACGGGTTCGTTGTACCTGCGGATGGAAACATTAGTTCCCCGTATGGTAACCGAGTCCACCCAATTGACGGTACAAAGAAATTCCATGCTGGCATTGATATCGCCGGACCGGAAGGTACTCCTATCGTGGCCAGTGCAAGTGGCGTTATCAGTCGTCGTGATTACTCACGTGACTATGGTAATGTTATCTACATTGAAAACGATGATGGTACACATAGCCGTTACGCACACATGTATCGCTTTGAACCTGGCTATCGTGTTGGGGACAGAGTAGAGCAAGGTGCTAAAATTGGTGAGATGGGGTCGACAGGTGCGTCTACTGGTTCACACCTACACTTCGAAGTACGTAAAGATACGTATGATAAAAACTCAGCCCTAAACCCTCTGGACCTGTTTAACGGGGACAAGGCTACAAAGGCAAGAGAAGAAGTGGCCAAGGCAGTGAAAGCTGCTGAGGATGAGAAGAGTGGTAAGATAGATACAAGCCTTGAAGGTGAGAATACTATTGCATCCACTGTGAAAGGTGAAGCGACTAACCACGATGCTAAACGAGAAGCTACGGCTAGGGTGAATACTCCTCTGGTGAAACCTGCTAACATGGTACCATCTACTCCGGTAATGGAAACTGTTAAGGTAGGCTACACTGAGGATGAGGTGGCTACATTAGCACCGACTCAACCTGTTACGGCTAAGAAGTTACCAACAATTAACCATGCCCCGGTTACACCGGTACGGAAACCTAAGCAGGCAGTTGAAGGTGAGCTAATCGTTGAAGCTGAGGTGTTACAGCAAAAACGTGCACAACTTGGTCAAGAAGTTGCAAATGCGAAAAGTGAGCAACAGCTCGAGTTAATCGGGATGATACTGCATCGTCAGTTAGAGTCTAACTATCGCATGGAAGAACTAATGGCTAAGGTGGTTGATAACACAATGGCTACAGCCGAAAGGGTAACGCCTGTTACACAACAAGCACAGAAAGACACCGGTAGCGTAAAGCCTAAACCAGATGCAAAAGCTGCTACTGGTAAAGAGCTAAACGCACTCTTCGCTAGTCGAGAGAAAACTAAGCCACTTTCGCACCCTCTACTTATGGGTCGAAACAAGTAACAATTCGGGAGGCCTAGCGCCTCCCTTATTTTTTTCTTTTAATAAGGAGTGGTTATATGGCTGCTGAAAAAGACGCCACTACGTTTAACGATTCCTCTTGGCTACGTCAAGCTTTTATTCTACCGAATACAGAAAAAGCTATTACGGCTAAAGACAATTTCAATCGAACGTATTCTGGGTCGTTTAACAAGTTCACAGATACCACTCCGGGTGGTAACTTTACAATAAACAATCCACCACAAGCTTGCCGCTTTGCTGACCGTAAGAATCATAACTTGCGAGACTACTTACAGCGAAACAACATTAAGGCTTCGAACAGTAAAGGGATGGGACGCTTTTACAGTGAAGCGTATGACGATAACTCAGTAAAGGTACACTTGAGTTTTGGGGTTCCAGAGTTTAATAGTGTTACACGCTTCTTCTCAAACTTCTATGACCCAGAGATGGGTGCTTTAGCAAGAACAGGTGAAACAGCTGGACTGAGCTATTCGTTAGGCAAGGCAGTAGGTTGGCTAGTCTCTGCTCCACTGATTCCTTTCGTTATGGCTGGGTCATTGATTCGCTATTTAAGTGGGAAGCCTAGTAGTAAATATTACTACGTTAAACCTACCATGGGACCTTACTGGAATGCTGTGAATATCATGGCCAATAAACTGGCAGTAAACATTGGTATTCAGCCTGGGGTATTCAGTGAGGGCACTGCTGAAGAATCGGTTGACTTTGGTGGTAAGAACGGTTCGGTAAAAAGGGCAGATTACTCAGGGGACTCCCCTGGGGCTTCTTGGGAAGAGTATACAAAAATATTACCGCAGATATTTCGTCGTGAAGGTGGTATAGATGTATACGCCATGGCTACCCGTGCTCAACGTATTTACGATGCCCAGCTAAACGCACAAATCAAAGCTATCCAATCCGCAGCTACTGAAGAGGAGCTGGAGAAGAAGTTGGCTGCGGTTGCCGGTGGTAACTTTGACAGTAACGTGAATAACAAAACCATTCGCGAGTATACAGAGAACTACCGCGAGTCAAGTCTAGCAAAGGCAAAAGAGCAAGATGCCGCTGCAGCAGCTGCTTCTGGGGACGATACGACATTTAAGTCTGACGACTCTAGCTTCACGGATTATATTCAGGCAGAACTTCGTGACGGTTCTAATTGGGTTGCCTTCCGTTTAGATGAAGTGGGTAGTATTGGTGAGAGTTTCAACAACTCTACTAAAGAGCCAGGTATTGCCGCTACCATTAACGGTATCTCCTCACAAGCCAAAGACTTTGGTACTAACACCATGAACTTCAATCTTGGTGGGGGTGTGGTAGGTGATGTACTTGGTGCATTTGCGGATAGCCTTAAACAGTTCTCTTTGGGTGCTTTGGATGGAGTTGGCCTAAGTGGTCTTGCTGTATTAGGTGGCGGTGCATTTGCGGATATCCAGAATGTATGGGATAACTCCTCTGCGCAGTTACCGTCTGAGTCATTTACTATCCAGTTGCGTACACCGTACGGTAATAAGGTAAGTATCTTCCAGAACCTGTACATGCCTTTGGCTATGTTACTTGCTGGTGCACTACCTTTATCTACCGGTCCTAGTTCATACACCTCACCGTTTATGTGTCAGTGTTTCGTTCCGGGACGTATGCAAACTCGTTGCGGTATGATTACCGACTTATCCATTACTCGCGGTACATCAAATGCGGGTTGGAGTGTTGATGGTTTACCATTAGGCATTGACGTAACCTTTACCGTTACCGACATGTCTTCGGTTATTCATGTCCCCCTAGATGAGCGAGCAGGTATCTTAGACGATGATAATGCGTTTAATGATTACATGGCTATCTTAGGTGCCTTGGGTGTAGCGGAACAGTTCTACCCGACGGCAAAGCTTAAGCGTGCTATGGTTACCAAGTTTAGACAGTTTGAAAGTATGTTCTCTACTGCACATACTGCTCAGTGGGCTGCCGGTACAATGCCCGGTCGATTACTATCAGCTTTCTATCGTGGTGCCCAAGGTATCAGTTAAACAAAAAAAATAAGGGGAGCGCAAGCTCCCCTATTTATTCCGTCGCGGCGATTAACCTTCCGGCAATAACACCCCATTGACCATACGGTGCGAATACCCTTTCTTGGGGTAGCGTCCTGCCATGGCAATATTACGAGCGTGTGTCATGTCGTAAGATAATATATGTAGTGCTTCATCGGTAGCCTTGTAATAGTATTCTAGGTTACTGATGGTTTTACCGCCACGTTGCATTGTATACCAGTTAGGGTCAATGTCATTGAGTGAAGAGGTCAATTCATTGTACGCGTTTTCCCACGTGGTATCGTAGGAGTCGGTAAAGCCCCATGGATATTTATTTAAGATATCCGGGATAAGCTGAGGGTTGTAGCGAGCAAGACGTTCGGTAGCAGGTGCCCCTTCGTCTTCGTTCATCTTCTTCACTGCCTTCCTAACAAAGCGAACCTGCTTGTCACTTTGGAAGTCACTCAGCGTGGTCTCCATAAAGCTATCGGATTGGTCACGTAGCCCGCGTCCCATTTCCTCAAGCATCCCATCATACGCTGGGTCGGTTAACCACTTAGCTCCGCATCGTAATGCTGCTAATAAACTTGTGTCCTTAGCTGCACGGGTACCCTTACCGTCACTGTTGTCCCCAAACGTAATGTTAGGAAAGAGTGCACTGAGTCCGGAGAACAAAGCCCGCATGGATTTGTCACAGGCAGTCGTACTCCAATCATACTCCTTAAGTAGTTTCAACTTAAGTTTGTTGTTGTACGTTTTCTCATCGTAATCTGGTGTTATTTCTTTTAACCGCTTTTCTAAGCCAGTTGCTGTCACCAGTTTATTGATGGCTTGACCATTCCCCTCTAAGGAATCTAGTTGTCCTTTTTCTTTCAGTTCTTTGACTGTTGCATTTGCCGCATCTTCATCTTTCATGTCGATGTTATTAACGGCTGCTAAAGTCTCTGCCCCCGCACTACTTGAGTTAACCTCAGAAGCTGAGCTACTGGCAGATTGACCTGCTGGTGATTTTAATGCTTCTTGTTTCTCAGGTGGGGTTGTTTCTGGAATTGCATTTTCAAATGTAGACAGACTAGCCCCTGCATTAGAGGCGGCCTCTTCGGCGGCAACTATCTCTACCGTATCCCCGACAAGGACTTCGTCGTCTGCCCCATTAATAAATATGGGGTCGGCAACTTTACCACTCATGTCAAGAGCTCCTTTTAATTGAACGTCATAGGAAAGACAAAAAAAAAGAAGAGGGTGCTGCCACACACCCTCTTTCTTTATACGAATGGAATAAACATAATACTAGACTCTATAGATATAGGGTTATGTTTACTGCTGTTCCTCAGTAGATTTTACGATTGGCTGTCGTAACTTCTCTAGACGCTCTTTACGTTGTTTAACAACTTCTTCAAAGCGCTTTCGGAAACTCACTCGATTGCATACATTTCGAATAAGGATTCGATGACTGGTTTCTTCTCCATCGCGAAAGCAGATTACTTTAAGTGCCATTTCATGTACACCCAAGAACCGCATTCCTCGAAGGAACATCTTCCACGTCATTGTGTCCGTACCCAAATCTTTCTCAACTTTGGATTTAACGGCACTTCGTTCACCCCCTCTGTCAGGTAACCCCAACTCAGGTGCTTTCAGGAAAGTGTCCATTAATAGTATCCAGTTATCTGGACCTATACCCAAATCAAGTCGTATGCGTTTGAATATCAGCGCAAGGATTTCACCAGCATCCTTGTTACGGTTAATACCGTCGTAGGAATGTATGGATACTTCATCCAAGCGTTTAAGTTCAATTTCAAGAACGACTCTGTCCATCCCCAACACTAAGAAGGTTTTACAAAATACCTTCCAGGCAATTTCATCCTTGGAAAATTCTTTTGTTATATTCCCTTTAAGTGTAGAGCGCGAACTCCCGGATTGGTTTTCTTTTTCAACGGTATCGAGATACTTATTGACCCTTCGTTCCCATTCCATTGGCGTGACTTCTAAGTCCGCCAGAACAGTTCTGAATAAACCAGCTAAGGCATCTTTTACCCGTCCTCTACCATAGTCGCTTAACTTAAGCAATTGAACCATGCTGTTTTTGCCTCTGGCCATGGTTAATCCTTTTATTCGTTAAGTTATATTATTGACTAACACTCGAAAGTCAATTGCTTCGGTGACGTAGGACTTTATTTTTCTACAATAGTAGCTGTGCTTAGTTTCGCTTGTATCGCGTACTCTCACCAACGACGTTGAGAGTTCATCTAAGACACTTCTAAGGTCTCTGTCTACTTTAGCAATTGGGTATGGGTACCCGTCTTTGTTTGTCAAATAGTTTGTTAATGTTATTTCTCCTTTATCTACGCTTACGTGTTTAATGGGTGGTATGTCCTCTAACATGGCTACGGCTTCACGTAACCTAGTTAAAGAGTCTACCAGCTTTTCTGCTGAAGCACACTTGGACATAATCGACATTTTGTCTAACTGTTTAGAAGAGGGCTCTTCTTTACTGTACGATTCGATGTAAATCTGATTATGTAAGCGGTACTCCCATGCATCTTTGTCGGAGTTAAATTTACTGAGCTTCCGCTTAGTTAGCCACTTCTTTAACATTAATGGTCCTTTTCGTTATCACCTATTTCGGGACACTTGCCAAAGAATGAAATTTTGCCTTGAGTTAAATCGCCATCTTCGAACATCAGCCGACAAACATCGGATACACTAGCGCTGGTACCCAGTGCAAAGTATTTGTTAAATATCGCCCAATCTTCGTCGGTAGCCTCGCCCCTACTAGTTGCCACATACGCTTTAACAAAAGCGGTGTCCTCAAGCTCTATCCGGTAATACTTGGATATATAGTCCACCTTACCACACAGTTTGATTATGACGGCAGTGTCATCAGTAATTTCCATGCCATCAAGTAGCCACTTTTTGTATACCTCATTTGACAATACAAGTTTCATGAACCCATACTTCAGTGGATTCCATACACCGTAGAAAGCGTTACCGACTTTAATTAGAAAATTTGTACACTTTACCATAATAGTCCTCCCTTTTAATTAGTAACTTATTTGGTATTTGTTTATTTTCCTATGATACATGCCCTTAGATAATATGTGCTTATAATTTTTTTCCGGAGTTAATTATGACCCATGAAGAGTTGATGAAGCTCGCCCAGACTGGAGAGCTCAACGAGGATATCATCCTCAAACTAACGCAAGAAACACGTCGGTCGATGTTGGTTAACACACTAGCAGAAGGAATTCCTTCTGGTAAAGATATGTACCGCACGATGAAACTTCTTGAAGACATGGATGCAACTGCACTCAATGTTAAGAAGCTGGAGTCAGATGATGCAAACCAAGATGCTGACCGTAGAGCCGCAATGATTATTGCCTCTATGAATAAACAACTTGGTGGAGATAATCCTTTCCGTGTTCAAGACCCAGGTGCACCGATGAAAGACATCACACCAGATGCATCTGAAATCCCCACCATCGAACCTAAGCACGAAGAAGATGCTATTGGGGTGTCTGCTTTAACTTACGATGAGTTTGTCAAAGAAGCCCCTGCTGACGAAGACTAGATGACGATAGATACTTCTTGTGGAGTTATCCATTCGACACCTAGAAATTCAACAAGTGCTCCGGAAACCGCTACGGTCGGGTCAATGTCCATGTCCTCATCCAACGGCTTCTTAAGAAGTCTAGGTGCAACACAGACTACCGATGGAATAGGGGTGTCCAATAAAGCCTCACGATGAAGTTCGAACCATTCGTCAAAGTTGTAAACGCTAAAGCTACACCATTTACCGCGTATAGTCTTGGGGGTTAAGCTCCCAGGACTTGCGCGCACTATGCCGACTTTAATGTCGCCTAGGTATTCCCGCATTACGGACTTAAGTGCTTCTTTCTCGTCTTCGGCGAAGTTGTATGGCCAGATATTGATGTCCAGCGTTATCTCCCCCGCCAACGGATGGTTCTCCGATTGTGCCCTCAAGATTTTCACATCAGCTATTAAACGTGACATGTATCCTGTCATCAGCGCGTTCGTATGGATATCCCCATCTCGACCACGGTACCAATAGTGAGTATTGAAAAGGTCTTGGTCAAAACCATCAATCCATTTGGAATAGAAGTCGCCACTACGGTCCTTCCATCCATTTTCCAGTACAATTTGGGGATACTGCATATTCATCTTAGCCAGAGTAGCGAGACGTGTATCCAGTAATACATCCAAACTAACTAGTAGGTTTTGATTCACCTTCTTCATTTATCACACCTTCAAAATCAATGGAGTACAACGCAAGAAGAACAATAGGCCAGCGATGTGTCTGTAAGACTTGTAATGCCGCATCACTATCCAGTATAATACGGTCACCCAAATCTTTATCACCGTACAACGTAACAATGTCACCGAAGAACAGGCTTTCAACGTACAGTTCTTGTATGGCCGTGTAGATACCCTTTGTACCACAAACAGAGACCGCCATGCGATACGTATCCATAATCCAATGAACTATGTCTTGGTCGGTGTTACGGGCTGTCTCCCAGATGGTTTCCAGGGTTTCGTCGTTTAGGACAGTATGTGGCATTTTCTGCAACATACGCAGAAAGAAGTTTTGTGTCTTACTCCCTGCCGCTTGTAGCTGGTGGATAACCACATTTTCAAACTTAGCCAAAGCAGAAGTAATTCCCTCTGCTACTTCAAAGTCGTCTTTGTTTAATTGTACTCGAGTTGGGTTTCCCACAATTGCATCCTTTATAAGTTATTATTCAGGTGCATCGCCTTCAGTAACGTAGCAAGGGTTTCGGTAGATTTAACTTTACCGCCAGCCTTAGCCACTTGGTCTAAAGAGAAGCCGCCTGTTTCGTGAGCGAATTTATTCATGGCTGTGTATGCTGCTGCATCACCACCACGAACTTTCAGTAGTTCCTCAATTGTTTTATCCAAGCCAAGCGCATACAGTACTTGCATCTCAGGGTTAGATAAAGAAGAACCTTTTGATTTACCGGTAGGTTGACCAGTCAAATCATCGCGGGATTCGTTATCCGCAGGAACAGACATCTTCTTAACCAAGTGTTGTGCCTGTCGGCGAAACGGTAAAGAAAGAATTAAATACTTCTCCGGCGTTGTGTACTGTTGTCCCGTTGCAGGGTCTTTCAGTCGTAGTCGCTGGAAGAAATCGTAACCTAATTCCTTACCAATTTTAATGTTACGCGCCACATTTAACTTAGCGTCTGCTAGGTTAGGGGCTTTAATACGGATGGTTACGTTACCATCGCGTAAGTCTGTCATGTAAGTAGCAAACTGCTTGTCGGACATTTTCTCCAGACGTTCTTTTAGCTTTTCACTATTACCTGACTTTGGCGAAATCTTTTCAACATACGCTACCGCCATTTCGGTAGCAAGCTTACGTGCCTTAGACATGGTAGTCTCCAATAAACCTTATCAACTCAAAAGATTTGGCTAAGCTGCCACTTCAAACTCTTTTGGTAGTAAGGGTATTAATTCACCCCATCCTTTCTTAGAGAGGTCGTCCGACATTCTACGATTTTCGTAATGGGTAATTGGACACACTTCTTCAGTCTGCATGTTCTTATCCAAACGAACTACTACCAGACGCTTACGTTTCTTAATAGCGTAGTCGATAGCATGTTTGGTCCCCTTACTCTGCCCATCCCAGAAAGCAACGACCATATCCCCTGCATTAATCATTTCAATGTTTCTTAGGATACCGGCACGTTTACCAAATTTATCCCAATCAGCATGGAAACGTTCATGGCGAACCTTGCGCATAATAGCGTAAGTTCTAGCTAAGCGGTCTATGCCCCTTGCCCCACCTTCAAACAGGCGAATGTAGGATTTAGTACGATACGTTTTTAATACCTCATCTAAAGCTGTAGCAAATTTATCGAACTCCGTGAATTCACGGGAGCCTGAGATTACAACATTAAAAGTATCGTCCCACATATCATGCCCTGTATGTACGTGCGTCCTCAAGGAACGGGAATACTTTACTGGTCAAGTTCATGTACCAGTATTCGATGTTGTCATGGTCATCCAAGTAGATACGGATAGCAATGGTGTCACACGGAAGTCCACTAAGTATTCCACGGAAGTGACGGTTAATTTGTTTACGAAATTCATCAATGTTTGCGGTGTACACCGCAATGCTATTGATGTCGTTACCGAAGTCCGCTGCCAACGTAGGGTGACTAGCGGTTAGAAACCCAATCAGTTGTTGGCTGAAACCCACAACGGTTGTTTGTTCAGACATTTGAAAATTCCTTGCACTGAAACAGTTAAACTCTGCACTATACAAATAAATCGTTCAGTAAATTATAGTTATTATCAGGAAGCCTTTTTGACGTCGTACACATTGTCTTTCAAAACCAACGTGTAATACTTTTCATGCAACATCATTTCACGAGTCATCATGAGAAGCTTGTAGCAGTCAAACTTACCCGTCATCCCCAAAGGGTAGGCACTAGATAATAGGTTCCGTTCTTTATCCCCCAACCCGTTTATAAAAGGCATGTATAAACAGCGACACATTGAGTTGATATGTGGGTACTCTTTTTCCATTGTATCGCTAAAGAAGCTATTGGGTAAGTCAGTGCCAGAAGTGAAGGGTAGGGCACATATTTCAATTAACTGATGTTTCCATTCTTCCACTCGTTCGATGTTATCACACTTAGCCCCCTTCATGATATTGCTGAAGCTAGCCAATAAAGGTGCAAACTTTTCAAATAGGTCATTTAGGGTAGGCCCTGAACTCTTAAACATGGCAGTGTTACCTCTAGATAAAAAATAAAGGAGTCGTTAGACTCCCCTATTTAGTTTAATTACTTCTTCAATGGTTCCATCCAATACGGATGATATACATCTACGTCGTCAGCAGGTAATGCCATTTTCAGAAGGTCCATAGTGGATAGGAAGTTTAATGGGTCTGTAGAGCCCTCAAACACCCAGTAGCCGCGAGTATTCAATAACACCGACCAATCATAGCCTTTCTCTTTAAGGCGCGTGTAGAGCTCCTCAGGAGTTATACGGTACTTGTCCGCTAACTTGTCACCCTTCCAGATTAACTGCATCTGACACATCTCAGCAGTAATCTCCATTGCGCGCTGCAACAGATAGTCTTCATCCGCAATACCACGAACAGTAGTACGGGATAATTTAACATCCGGATAAATATCCAAGAAATAGCCACGGTCATTACCACCGACACCGAAGCCCATTGGGTAGTTAGTGTTAGACACTTTCTTGTTGTTACGTAAGTACGTCAACTCAGTCAGTGTAGGTAGTAGACCTTCCGTTTGCGAAACGACAATCTGAAATGGAATACCAGACGGACCTGATTTAGCACGCAGGTTTTGCACCTGAATGATTTGTAGGTCTTGGTCTCCAGGGTTACGGTCGTGTTCACTTTTTGGGAAGTAAGGTGTTTTGTCCGCTTGGTTGTGGTGCGCCTTTGCACCAGAGCAATAATACAAGTTGTTGGTTAGGAACGTGAAATTCTCAGGTACCTTCTTAAACTTGATTTTCTGTTTCATGGTCGCCAGCTTTTTCTGCGGCGGAGCCATGGGGTCAAGTGCTAAGTCATCCCCCATATGCGCAACTACAGTACAGTAGATAGAACCCTTAGAAGCAACGCTTGGCATCTGACCCAACATACGTGATTTGATAAGGTTATCACGCAGAGCGATGGTGTTCTGGTCTTTGGAGTCAACCACCGCTTTATCGTTAATGGTTTCAGTAGCATCAAACTGCATCTGTGACATCGAGTCCAGTAACAACAAGCTAGGTGCGATGATAGAAATTTGTTTACCGTCTACAAAGAACGGGGTAGCCAGTTTAGCTTTATCACCCATTTTTGCTTTCTTATCAGCAAAGTTACGTACCATTTCCCAGTAGTCATTTGCCATAGTTGTGCCGTCGGAAAGGATACAACGATTTTCAGCAAACAGGTCCAATCCACCGATGTTGTGCATTCTTGATGCCAGTGAGTTTAAGCGTGCAGGAGTTTTGGAGTACTCTGAGTCATACGCCATCTCGTTGACTTGTTCGTAACGGTTCACTACCGTCAAGTTAAGGTGGTCCGACAGGGTAGACTTATACGAGTTACCGCGACCACATGTACCGGTTACTTGTTGTAACCCGCCATTTAAAATTGACTCACCGTGTTTCCCGGTGTAATACGTACCAATTGGAATATCGAACAGACAACCGACGTTCATCGCTGGTCGCAAACTTGGTACTTGTGGGAATAATTCTTCAGCTCCGAAATTCATCCGCTGTTCCTTTTTTAAACGAAAATAATGTTAAGGCTATTAGACATAAGTAAGGCTCTTTGCGTATTTTTTAATAATGGTATGTCTAGACACCCATTCACTTGTACCATAGGAGCTCAAAGTGGACCACTTAACAAAATTATATCAGCGTGCTTCGCTAGAGGCCCGCACCGATGCTACCGACCAGACTGTATTTGGTGTACAGTTTGTTCGCTTTATCGAAGGAATCAAAGACTTTACTAACGGCATGGTTGGTAATGGCGTATTTGGTTTTACCGGTCAGGTGGAACGTGTACGTAGTAAAGAGGATTATATGGCAGTGAGGAACACTACCGTATATCGTCCTCTGCACCTTGCTGCACGTACTACAATGCTACAGCTAGCTGAGGTCATCGAAGAGAACTTCAAGCTACAGAAGGACATTGAGAGCCGCGTCTTCGCCCCTTGGCGTGCGGTGCTGGCTAACTTTTTAACTAACCCATCTGAACTGAAGAAGTTGTACGATGTGGATGAGTTAAAGAAAGGTAAGCTTATTGACTTTGTGGACATTGCCGATATTCATAAAGACGTAAAGAAGGTTTACTCGCCAAGTAATTCACAGGCCACCGACACCTTTGGTAACCTGTACCGCAATTACAAAGAGTGGGAAGAAACCTGTAAGATAGTTGCCAAGTTGAATGAAGAAGCCATTCGCTTGAACTTTGAAGGTATAGTACGTCAAGCTGAGGAACTGAATGAAATGGCTGGTCGTCTGGCTGACCATATCAGTGAAAGTCCTGAAGAATACGAGATTTCTAAATCCGCTCAACAGTTACTGGCTGAAGCCAGCTACATGGTAGGACGTGAATTAGAATACCTTGGTTCTACTGGTGCCATGTTAGACTCAATTTCCGGTGCAATTGCTTCCACCGCCGACATACTTAAAAAGTAACGACGGCATAAGTCAGGGCGGGTCACCCCGCCCTTACTTTTTTTGCTTGCCTAACTAAGTGCAAACTCAACAGCCCCTTGAACATCTTTCTGCATGTCGCTAATGCGACCGTAACGAAGCCAGGGTGGTATGTTATCCAAAATCTTCGTAACGATGGAATCGTGTCCACCATGCAAGTCGATATTGTCAAGTTCACTACCCTTCCATAAGTTACTCCCTACAGCTGCAGGGAAATCGAGCGCATGTACGTTATGTGACAACCTGCACTTATCGTTCAAGTCTTTTAACTTGCACTCGCCACTCCGGTTTAGGGTGTGTAAGTAAGTAGCGGTTGATACGACAACAATCATCCGTCGCATTTTAGGATTTAAACACAGTCCTAATAAGCCGCCTCCTACCGCTTTTCCAAGTTTACTTATTTTGCCCATAGATTAATCCTCGATTAAACTAGACACAAGTTAGAATAAGCCGAAGCATACAGACCTACATCGTCCTCAGTTTCGACCACCACTGCGTAGCGGATAGTTTGTTTGGATTCGGGCCAAGTAATAACCTTAATGGTTGGTGATTCCTTAGACATGGCATTTAACATGTTTTTGGTTGGTGCATCCATACCGATGGTTAATACAACGTCCTTAGTACCAGAACGCTTACCAGACTTCCAGTCGACTGCAACGGTTAAAAACTTTGCGTTATCTACGATGTCTTTACTTGGGACAAGTTTCACCTTGCCTTTAGAATCCGTATCCGACACATAGAATTTGTCTGTTACATCAGTAACAACCATTTGCGAGCCAGCTTTACTGGTATTGGTCTTAGGGTCAATGTACTCTTCAAGACGTTGACGCAAGTGGTCTAGAACCTCTAAACCGATAAACGCTAGGCCAGTAGGTCGAGCAGGCTCAGTCAAGATTTGCTCCGTTACTGTACCCAGCGTTGGTGTACGTAAACCAACCTGAAGGTAGTCACAACCGTTGTGGTATATCTCAGGATAAATCTTTGCCCCACGGATGGTATCAAACTTACCGTAGATAGGTACGATATATTCATCGCTAACCTCATCCTGCTTGGCACGCAGTGATTCCAGTACCTTGTCTTCTTCCTTTAAAAAGACGACAGAGTTAGAGGCATCGGATACACGTTTACCATACAGTTCATTATCACTGTGGATACCAAACATATAAACGTTACGGCCATCGGTAGATGTCTGCTTACCTGTGTTAGTGGTGAAGTACCATTTAGAATGCATGAGTAGACGGTTGTAAGGTGGAGTCTTTGGCTTCTTAGGCTTGACGACCTTTTCCTTACCTTTGCTGTCTTCCTGCACTTCCATGATTAGTTCATGTACTGGCTCGTAGTTTCCAGCTCCGGCAAGTGCCCCACCTTTCTTAGCACACTCATCTGCTAAGTCATTTCCCACATTACCAGAATGACCTTTTACCCAAGTCCACTTAATGTTCAGGTCCCCAGCATTGGTCAGTGCATTATCTAACATCTCCCACTGGTTCTGATAAGGGACATCACCCCCATTAGCTTTCTTCCAACCCCGAGCTTTCCACTTAGGCATCCAATCTTGAGCACCATTTAGTGCTAACTTAGAATCTGAACGTATTTCCAGATTAGTGATGGAGTTGTCAATTGCGAAGTTAATTGCGTTGGTGACGGCATAAATCTCACCTTCGTTATTATCGCATCGCCCTTTAAGTCCGCCCCAAGATTGCCATTCCATAATCTTTACTGGCTCTGCCGGTTTTCCGTCAGTCCCCTTAACTACTTCAGTGGTAACCTTCAACCCTTTGGTATCTTTAGGTTTGTCGTACGTTACTGTTTCGGTATAGGTGTAACCATAGTTACCCCAGCCACTCATTGGACCTGGGTTAGGGCGAGCCGAGCCATCCGTATAAATCGTGGCATGTAATTTAGTCATTGTTATCTGGCTCCGTTATTCAATACTACTACACAATAGTACCATTAAATATTTTTTCTTTAGGGTCATAGAGGCGGGAAGACCCCGCCCACTATTTAAGGTTTAAGCACTTTATTTTCAAGCGACCGTACTTTCTCTCGAAGTAAGGCATTGCTTCGCTCAAGTTCTTGTGTCTTAGCGTAGTCTGATGTACGTTGAGTAACTGCAACTTCACGGCCTGCTTCAATGGCCGGTACGTCACCTGACGACTTCCGACCTAGCAATGGAATGCTGTGTAACTCAACTTCTGGTTCCCCGCCTGCAATATCGCTGGCGAGGTTACGCATTTGTTCAATCAGATAATCAGGACTCCAGTGACTACTGATGACACCGATATCCACTGAGATAATCAGACGCTGTGGTACGGCTTCCCCCAAGTTAGGGTAAGACGCAATATAGCTGTCTGGTATGTACAGTGTGGGTTGCCCCTCAGTCATCAAAGCGATGATGTTAATACCGGCTGCTTCATCGGTAAGGTACTTGTCACGACCAATCCCGTTCGCCTCGTACACCTCTTTAAAGACGTCCATACCGCGTTGCTGACATTCTTTAAAGGTTCTAACCGCATGGCACGTATAGTCAACCCCGTCAACCAATGTGAAGGGGTCTCGTACCTGATAGCGACCTGTGGCGTAGATGGTAGGCGTTAACTGCATCGTCTACTCCTTACTGTGCTGGCTGAGAAAGCGCTTCGCACGAACGTTTAGTAAGTGCGTGGTACAAGTAGCCATCGTAACTAACCGTAATGAATTCTTTACCGGCCCTTTCAGTACGGCTGTAGTCTTCCGGCAGTACAGTGTAATCGTTGTACGTTTCAGCGTGCTTTAACAGGTTAAAGATAATAGACACCACATCACGGGTACTGACGTTCATACGGTGGAAATCCGTATCCGTTGTCTTAGCCAAAATGTAGTCTGGATACATCTCAGTAAATGTTGGACTTGGGTCATCGTTAGCGGGTTCATGTGGAACCGCCGACATCACAATACCGCGCCACAGAGTTGGCACCAACACTACCTTGTCCTGGATATGTCCAGGAGAGAAATTAGGAGTATAGTCTAAGGCCATCTGTACGATAGCATTCGGTCTAACACTCGATTGATATATATCGTCTTCCAGAGGGTCGTATGATTCCAGTGGTGAGTTCCAGTATGGAATAAAGACCATCTCGTTAGGGCTAAAAAGTTCAGGGAGTACCTTAGCCCATGCAGACCGGTCATAGTTACTAACCGCAAGAATGTCTTTAACGATTGCTTCACGAATAACATCGATGTTATCGCCCGCACGACCGTAAATTACAATTGCAAAGCTGATAGGTAATGTGATAGTGGTGTCCGATTGGTCATGCCACGTATAATCCTGACCTTTATTAATTGTAGCCGGTGCATCGCGCTCTATCTGCATTATCTTGGATAACATCTTAGTAGACGTTGACCCACGCAGTAGCTCACTGACATCGCTGTAGTTACGATGCAGGTCATCAATGTTATCAATTGGGAAAACCGTTTTGATTTGGTATTCATCATATTGAACACGAAACTCTGCATCGGAGAACCACAGTCTCCAGACACGTCCCGCTGTAGCATAGCGCACTGACGAAGCAAAGTACCCGCCACGGTATTCCACTAGATTCCCAATGGAAAATTCTCCCGTCATCCCAATAAAGTGACCTGTAATAGAATCAATGTATGAGGGGAGGTCCGACGGTGCCAGTTTTAAATCGCCGCGATTAATAACCCACTCCGCAACCATTTGCATCTCCGCAAGGTCATCTTCTGAGGGGGGTAGGTATACTTCTGGGGCAGCAACATCGTAGCCAGAAAACATATTCAGTAAAATCTCAGGCGACTCTGCATTAGGGTAGACTTTATTGTCTTGGCTAAAAGAGCGACTGATTTTGCTAAGCTCCCCTACGGGTGCCGTCGCATCGTTTTCATTGTTGGCGTACGTTGTTACTGAAACGAAAGCCTTATATTCTATCATGGACTTAGCTCCAAGCTGGTTAAAATTAAGGGAGGTTTAGCTTTGTTTTCCATACTCGAAAAGCTGCTAGTATTCATACTAGAAGGCGCAAAACCCATGCCTCCTGGGGAGGAAGAGGTTAGCACCCACCAGCAGTCTGCTAAAAAAAGAACCATGGTGGTTTCTATCGTGGGGATTGTCATCTTTGGCATTGGTTATACTTGGTACGAAGGTTACGTCAAAGGTGACGCAAAAATTGCCAAGATAAAAGAGTCCCAAAGTAAACAAGTAATCTTTGAACTGAGGCAAGCCAATCAGCGCATCAAAGAAGAACGTATTATTCTAAGTGCTGAAGCTAAAAAGCTCACGGATAAAAACACGGAACTTCTACGAGAACGCGATAAACTACGCCTTGAACTTTCAACCGCACTAGCCAATAACCTAGAATCAGAAGAATCCAATCGACGGTTAATAGAGACACAACGTACTCTTGAACATGAGATTGAGAAACTGCGCCTTCAAATCGATAGCTATGTTAAGGACAATCGCCTTATCTGGGATGAGATTGTGACGCTAGGTAAAGAGGAGGGTACGTAGTGCAACAAATTATAATAATTATAATGCTTACTTTGTTAACCGCATGTGTAAGTATGCCTGATGAAGCAACAGGTACCATTAATACTAAGGACGGGGAACTGGGTCAGGAATCTTACATTCCTTATCATTACGTTCACACTAATCCACCAAACCCTTTGCTTCCACCCCCAACCTTTATTCATTCTAAGAATGGTGAGTATACTTACTACGATGCGAATGAGTTAGAGGCATACGCCGATGCGTTGGTCGCTTACCATAGATACTTGGAGCGTTACATCGGTTCTATGGAAGGGAGTGATGGTAAACCTATTGTTACCATCGGTGCAGGTAAGTGTCTAGTAGAGTTAGGTAAGATTACTTTACTCAAGCCACCACCTAAACGACCAGTACCACCTTCTTTTAGCAGCGTGGAAAAATCGAAAGGTAGCAGTCTAATGGTTAAGCATCTTAATGAAATTGACCGTTGGATTGAAGATTTAGAAGGTCACCACACCGATACCGTTAGCGAATTCAACCTTCGCTTAAAACGCATAAGGGCAGTGTGTGGGCTAGACTAAGCGGCATATCGAGGAGGCTTCGGCCTCCTCTACTTTATGCCGTTTAACCGACGTGTTCGTCAACGAACTCGTTTAACTGGGCTTGTGTTACAGCGCCAATTTTACTACCTACCAATTCACCGCCTTTAAACAGTAACATGGCAGGGATACCACGAACGCCGTACTGAGGATGAATTTCTTTGTGTTCATCTACGTTAAGCTTACACACTTTAACGTCGTCTCTGTTCTCGGCCATGATGGCAAGGTACGGGGCTACGGCTTTACAAGGACCACACCAAGGTGCCCAAAAGTCAACCAGTACTAATTTATCAGACCCTTTAACTTCTTCGTCAAAGTTTGCCTGTGTCCCTGTTAACGTGACAATTTTATCACTCACTTATTTTTCTCCGGTTATCGTAGTTATCTTACTACGCCCTGCTTTATTTCTACACTACTACGGTAGGCAAGGTTATTGATAAAAGGAATAGCCGCTTCATACGACTCCCAAGTACTACCGATTGCATACGACTGTACCTTCTTATCGGGGTACATCGAGACATGGAGCTTACAGCGAGAACAACAGCGAGAAGACCCGCTTACATACTTCATGTTCTCCCATCCACCCCAACGGTGTCCCTTGTCGTGACACTCGGCAATCAAACGCTTATGCTCCCCGTCCATAAACTGGAGGGGAGTTTTAGTTTCGTCCATTACCCAAACTCCACGTGCTCGTTATACTTGCTAGGTACTGTAATGTTTGATTTGTCTACCACACACGTTTCACACGCACCTAGAGAGTTCTGAACTGCATACGCATGTGAGATAGTCCAAAGCTGACTACAGTGGCTACTATCGATTAAGAGTTTTAAGAACCGTTGTAGGTTCTCTCTATGCTCTTCATCAAAAGAAGACCCTAACTCGTCAGTGTAGAGTGGATAATCTTCCATTCCCAAATAAGACATGGCAACCAAGATGAATGCAAAGTCGATGATATCGGCCTGTCCGGTGGAACACATTGCTATATCAGCTTGTGGGTCACCACCGTCAACGCGCAGTGGAAATTTATAATCCAAATTCTCGCCGTTACCCTTACAGGGCAATACCTCAAGGTCATGTGACCATACTTTGTCAATAATCTTGTTTAGCGAATCTGAAAACTGATGGATAAAGCCAAGTAGCTGCTCAGCAATTAGACCAGAGGTGGGAGACAGGGCACTGCTGAGTAATTTCCATAATTCCAAATCCTCTTCGAGTATTGCAGACTGTGCTTCCAAGTCACGTAAAATACCGCGCTGGGTTTCTTGTTCTTGGATAGTCTTTGTTACCGTCGCCAACTTCTGCTGGTGCAAGGCAATGTCTTCTTGCAGACGAAGCTCCCTCATCGCTTCTAAGCGTTCATTGAACAATTCTTCATAGTCGGCTATCATTTTACTAATAGCTTGCTCAGCACGCGTTACAAAGTCCGCACGCTTATGATTCGACTGTAGGTATGTTCTGGTCTTTTCTAATTCTTCCAATGCTTCCATAGCAGCATTGAGTTTATTGGTAAGACTTGATTCACGCTTGGCTATCGACTCAAGACGACTGTTTACCCCACTGGACTCACCTGCCTTAATAAGCTTTTTCTCTGCATCAAAAATTTGAGTTTCTAACTCAGAGATTCTACGCATGTTAAGCAGGTCTTGCTCAGCATCCCCTAAGTAGTGCAGTACGTTCATTGGGTCGTTGTATAATACTTCGTCTCCAATTACTTCTTTCCACACACCACGAAACATCATGAAACCATTAATGATATTGCGGAAATCCCGCATATTGATTTCACACTGTTCGTAGTTCTTAGTTTCTTCCTCAAGTGTAGCAATGAGCTTTTCCGATTCCTCGAGGTACTTAACACCCTTCGCAATCTTTTCCTTGAGCTCTTCAGCTTCTTTCTCACTGACACCGGGAATGAAGATGTACTTACACTTAGGACATTCCTCTTTCTTCGCCTCTTCGATATCCGAGACACGGTGACGCATTCTATCCAACGCACTCTCAGCACGAACATGTTGATGCTTCTGTTCAGTGAGCTCTAACACACGTTGGTCATAGGTAGCTCTGTCCATCTGTCCCTTAAAGTCAATAGATGTTTTACCATCCAAAAACTTCATGAGTGTATCGCGGACTTCATCCAGTAGAGCGATGTATTCATTATCGAAGTTCATCCAAGAGAAGCGCTCAGACTTACTTTTAAGCTTCTCCAGTTCCAGCTCAGACTCTTCTTTAATCCTTGCCCACTTTACCGCATCAATGGATTCGTACTGACGTAGGTCTTCCAGCTCCTTTTGTAAGTCATCTAACTCACCCATGATGATATCACGGTTAGTCATCAACCCACTACGGCTGCCGTTTAGCTCAGAAAGCTTGTCTTGGTAATCTGCCAAAGAGAAGATGTTGTGTTCTTCAATTGCCAGTGGTTTAAAAGCCATGTACTCGTCAAGATGTTTATCAACCAAGTTGTGCATTCTTGATGCGTGGTCTTGAAACTGCCTGTCTACCTCAGAGAAGTTACGAACCGAAGAATTGGTATAGCCCATCAGTTGCGTTAGTGTAGAGGACAATCTATCCTGAATACCTTTCCACTGATTCCAGTCCTCTTCCTTCCAAACGTTAGCGGTCTCATTAACCAAGCGTTTATCCAGAACTTTCTTAGCCCCCATGACATCACGTCCCGCTGAGGCCACGCGTTTAAACAACCCAATCGCGTACGTCAGGTCAAGTCCAGATATACGAGTCAACATCTCACGACGCTGGGTAGGGTTCATGCGAGTAAACCGTAGTTTACCTAAGAACAAATCAACAATCTCTTGGTCTAGACCAAAGTGAATCTTAATCAGTTCTTTTTGCACTGCTCCAGTCTCACCCTCGTTGATGTTCTGACCATCAACAATGAATTCAAAGGTAGAATTCTTCTTGTGGAAATATTGGCGCGTCTCGTAAATGGAGCTATTGTGTTCTAACTTAACAATTTTCTTCCCACCCACTTTAAAGTCTTTACGGTCCGCTACCCAACAGTTAATCTGCTCTTGTAGGCTAGACTTACCGGAACCATTTGTCCCGATGATTAACTGAATCAACTCGGACGCAGTAATCTTGATGCTGTTTACTTTATTCAGCTTTAGGCGGTTATACCCTTCGAGGTATACTTCTAATATCTTCATTTTTATAAAACCCTCAAGGCGTTCTATAGTAGAAGACCTTGGAGTAATTTTTTAACGGCATAAGTGGACGGTTTCCCGCCCACCTAGAACTTACGCTAACGCTAAAGCCATGTCTGACTCTACGTCGCCAATAATATCACTGTGGGTCATGTGACCTACCAGTCTCTGCAATCTCGCTTTAACGGAACTTTCAGCGGTATCCACCTGTTGAGAAACCAGTACTTGTAAAGTACCCGATTTATCTACGGCGTCTACCCTTGCGAATGTTTCCTCGCTAATCCAAGACACCGGAACGATATTAACTTCGGGTTGAGAGTTAGCTTTTCTCACCTTGGGTATCTCCAATAGTCTCTTGCGCCTTCTGCCTAGCCTCAGCCATTTTCTGTTTATAGAACTTGACAAGGTTTAAACCTTCTGGCGATTCATGTCTAATCATGAAGAGTTTGAAAACCAACTCTTCTTCGGTGCGACGCCTGTACTCCAATGCCTCATCTGACATTTCCTTACGCTCCGCATCAGATTCGCGGAACACCAAGAATTCATCAGTGAACCAGTGAGGTTTCATATTCATACTTTTCCAATTCACCAAGTCTTGATTGATAAGGTGTTGGGAAGTAAACACTTGTTCAGGCTTGATGTCTACTGCAGCAAAGCGCTCACGCTTATTAACCATGATACGGGAAAGTACCATGAGTCGCATTAATCCAGCGACGGGCTTTTCAATACTGAGCTCATTAAGCTTTCTCTGCTCAGCTTTCCAAATCTCTTCGCGGCCTTTGAGAGGCATTTCTGCTAAAGCTTCAACGCGTAAGAAGAATGCAGTCACCTCATCTGGGGTTGGTGGTGCAGTGATATCTGGCTCGATACCGTTCATCAACTCTTTAGCAAAAACCCAACCGTTCATTTTTTCAGAGGCTGGCTGGTTTGCAGATTGTACGCCGATGATTTCCAACATACGTAAACCTGCTTTGTAAGCTTGCTCGCGATTCTCTCCATCTGGCAGTAAAAGAGTATCCATGATAAGCTTGAAGAACCTTAGTCGTTGGACTAAAGTTTTGTCAACGTGGTGCGAACACGACTCACCATGAGCATGGTCGTGAGCATGATTGTGGTCATGTGTAGACATTATTAAATCCTAAATAATTCAGAACGGGTTAGTTTCGTCTATAGTATTATCTAGGCGTGTATTTTTTATAGGCCTATAGCCACCATTAATTAACCTCCTGTCCTAAAAGCATCCGTAAGTCGTCCGACGACAATACGATATTAAATTCTGACGATGTCTGTTGCGGTGCTAGTACTGCTATCGTTTCCATTAGCTCCTGTTTCCACAGGCTGTACATATCCTCGACTGCCCTGTCAAAGTCACCAGCGAACACATCTGCGGCAATATCTAAATCTACGTATCCAGTGTCACCGACTACACGTAGCCTTGCCCGTGGTTCAAATACACTTGGGTCAAGGTTGATAATGCCTTGTACAATTTTAGAAAACTGATTATCTCTATCCACAATAGATACCTCTGTTACATACTACATTTTTTTAGAGTTATCTCTGGAGGCTCTTATTATTATCAAAAACTTTCCATAGGCCCTCATCCGATAAAGGTGGTAAACAAAAAATACTGGACTCTCTTAAAATTTGGGGAGGGGAGGAGATTATATAAAATCAATATTAAATCGAGTTATACGAGAGTTAATATTGAATCCTTATTCCTCTCTCTTTAGAGAGAGTATTGGTTACAAATTAATCAAGTTAATACGCTATCTTAAGGATAGCTAATTACTAATATTTTTTTATCAATAATTTTACTATATATTATGTCTCACCGAAAAGAGAAGACACAGAGAGTTCCTATGGTAACTAAGGAATATCGAATCGCCAATAGTCATCGTCCTGCTCTAGTATCCTTAGGGGTATTAGGGTAGGATGGACTACCACAAGCATTAGCTCCTCTTGGCGTGGACGCAACCTAGTAAGAAACCCCCCAACAAGTAGTGGTGTTATAACTTACAACTGAGACTCCCTAAGAGTCTCGTTTGATAGTTAAATAACAAGTAATATTAAGAATTATATAAAAGAATTATATAAATTTTTAAAAAATTTTCGAAAATGTATATTTTTTAACCAAAAAAAAATAAGAGGAGCCGAAGCTCCTCAGATTATGTCGTCTTACAGAATTTCTTTGGGTGACTGCTCAAGTACGGTGACATTAGATGTCTTAGCTTCTGCAGTAAAGAAATCCGGATTGATGTATTCCATGTGGTTCTCATGTGTAATGACTACACGTTCATTTTCATGGTTTACGATGGTAGCTTCACCTGGGGCTGGCCATTGTTCATCTGACCAGCTTTCTCTGAGGCTCTCAGCAAGCTTGTCACGGCTTTCTTTCTTAAGGTCCATAAAGTCATAGGCTTCATGTGTTTCCCAGTGCAGGATGGTTGACAGTGGCCTTACTGCCTCACTACCAACCCACTGCTTGACTACTTTACCGCGTTTAAGTAAAGAATTACCCGCAACCAGATAATAGCCGTTATCTCGGTTCCTCACCAGTTCCCACGTATACTTACAATGGGCTTCCAACGCAGGACTGAGGATAAGGGGCTCACGTATTGAGCTAGCAAGCCATTTACGGTTGTCCAGCTTTTCACCAAGCTCCTCAAGAGTGTATTTACCAATCTCAAGACGACCCATGACTTCAATGCTGAAGCCCACGCCTTTGGTGCAGACGTAGTAACAATTGAAGCGACGTTCCACGTCTGGTGTTCTGTTCAGCAGTTTTACCGAGTACAGTGCATCTGTTGGAATGGGTCCCAATAACGCATCTGCCTGACCTGGGGTTGATACCAGTTGATTCAGTGTAAATAATGACATTTCATTTCTCCTGTTATTTAAGATGTCAATAAGAAAAGAAGGGATAGTAAATTACCCCTGTCCGATTAAAGTTGTAGTTTATTCAAACGGTATCCAAGTATTGTGGGAAGAGACACTTTTATACCACCAAGCATGAAGTAAATCTCCGTGCCATCTACAGTGGCGTGGTATATATTAAAGTCCTCGTCTATCACAAAGCCTTTATGGATAAAGGTATAGGGCTTACCCTTACTAACAAACGTAGTTGCTTGGGTACGCAGCTCCGCTTGAAGGATGGGTAAATGGGGATAGGTGTCTTTAATGCAGTTAAAAACACGTTTATCCTTAGCCCCAATTGGCAGCCCGTCCCATGCCAATAGTTCGGTGAGTAACTCAGCGCTCCATTCTAGCACGTTATAACTACTCCACTTGTATATTAGCTCCACACAATGCTTATGCACTTTTACTAGTTTACCCGATGTATCATCTTCTAGTTCAATGCGATAAGAGTCTTCTAAGGTATTCTTAAGCTTTTCACTTAACTCCACTCTTGTACCGTCATTACTTACAAAAATGCAGGAATACGTTTTAAGTAAATAGTCAATTGGGTCCACGTTAGGTTTTACCATCACGCTAGCCTGACTGATTACCACCCCCAGTTTCCTACGCCCTACACGGACTGGCTGACAACGCCGGTCGTTACCCACCGTTGCAAAAGGTGGAGACGTTAACATGTCATGTCCTCCATTGTTAGTGGCCTTGTGTGCTTAGCTAACAGCAATAAACTGCGGGTCCCCCACATATCCATCATGAGGGTTTTCTCCCCTTCGTTGTCCGGTATTTCCAAACGACGAGTATCGCGACCAATAACATTGAATAATTTTAAGTAAAATATTTCATCTGTACTGGTGTTAACGAATTTCATCTGGTACATATGCCAAAGTTGGTCTAAGTTATCAGCACGCTCCAGTAAGTGGTAGATGATTTCATCTACACTGCTGTTATCCAGTGCTGAAGGATTAGGATGACACCCCTCTGGCTTCTGCTCGAATATGGCGAAAAAGTTATGATACTTCTCCTGCATAGCCATTACTGTACCACATTCACTGTTATCTTTACGTGTCCACGGTATTGCTCCGTTACGTCTTGACGAGATGGTTATCTCTTCCATTTTCATTTTGTGTTCAACCAGCATTGCATTTACTCCTTTTATTTAAAATGTTAAAGCGGCATAAGTTGGGGCCCCGTTAGGAACCCCTAATTAGTTTAACTTACGGAATACCCATTAAGAATGTTTTCCCATTCTTTCCAAGTTAGTTCTACATCGCCAAAAGGTGCAGGAATAACAACATCCTCGCCTTCTTCTGGCCAATCTACAGTTGGTAAATAGTTTACCAAGTTCAATTCCAATTCCTGACGTTGCTCGTCAGTAAGTTCGATTAGTTTCATTTTACGAAACTCCTTCTCAGGCACGTCTTTGTGACGGACAGGGTTGAACTTAAGAGATGGATATTTCCACTCCACAAATTCAATGTCCTTCACCTTACCCAGCAGCTCAGAAAAACGCCCCGTGGTTATCGGGTAGAATTTGCGAGCCAGTTTGAAATCTACCGCATCTTGCAGCATGGCAAAAGTGATGGGGCTCAGACCAGCATTGTCATAAACAGAACTCCACTTGTAATTCAGCTTACGTAACATGGCCTCCATCAGTGCAGTGTCGTTGAAGTTAAATTCGTCACTAATGATTAGCAGCGCACTACAACCATTAACCCCGCCACTTACAATGACACGCCAGCCATCTGGTCCAATTTTACCCAGCGGCTCTTTTACTTTACAAATGGTCAGTGCACCTTGCGACAGAGTTTCACGCGGCAAAGGGGACAGTCGTCCACCACCCAAGGTCATCCATTCATCTGTACCATACGGCAACATCATCTCACGGTCGCTTGTGACGCCAACTAACATACCAGTGCGGTAAGTCATGCCGCGACCTATAAAGATGCGGTGTGTGTCCACTACGGGCGTTATATCGACAGTCTCAGCGTCGATTACCAGACCACCATCGTCAAAGCCAGATACCGGTGTAGTTTTACTTGGTGGGAAACTGGTACCAATTGAATTACTGTATTCGGCAACTGTTAATGGCTCACCAATCTCTACCCAGTTCTTTTCCAAAGCCAATTCATTAATCTGACGTTGCCAGTCTCCAGACAACCCTATGATTTGGTCACTGTCGAAAAATACGTTGGGTTTCATCCATATCAGGCAGTCCATATAACGGACCGATGGGATGTCTTCTTTCAGTTCGGGTGAAAGAGAGTATCTGACGGCAAAGTCTAACTCGTCGATTTTGTCAAACAACTTGTGGTTATCGGGCAGGTCACCCAATCCCACGAAACGAACGCGTCCACGTGCAATGTTTGTAGTTGCAGTATTTTCAGTTTGCATTATATGCTTACCCTTTTATTTATTGAGTTTAGTTTGTCTCCGTAGCATAGATGTTAAACTACACTTAGATAATATATGCTTCAAAAAAGATAGGGCCGAAGCCCTATCCCTAAAACATGCTATTGTTTTATGGCGCTGGTTCTTCAGCTGCCGCTGCTTCTGCTGCAGCTACTGCTGCGTCATGGTCAGCCTTAGCTTGGTCAGCTTCTTCTTGTGTCCAGACGTACCAGTTCGAACACTGAAGGTCAAGACGGTTAGGGTGCCAATCTTGGAAAACTTCAAGTTCTTCCGTAGTCAGTTGGAACATTGGTGCATCGTACAGCATGGTAACTGCTGTAGGGTATTCTGTTAGCGTACCGTCGGCGATTTCTTCCAAAGGTGGCAGCGGTTGTTTAACCGTACCAAGCTCAACCCGCATGAAGAAAGTGTTCCAGTGATTACATGCCACACTATGACCTTGCTTCATCATATACAGCGCTTCTGTGAAGCTCATTGCGGTAGTAGGTTTGTAAGCAGCATCGAACACGTCTTTTGGTGACCATGAAACATACCCGTCCGGATAGGTTACTTCATAACCTTCTGTGCCTTCTGGATGACCGTCCATTGATGGATACTGCGGAGTAGCCGCAACAACCATAGGAACTGCATCGACTTGTTTAATACCAACGTATTTAGACATCGTTTGTCCTTTTGTTTTGATTAACTATAAATTGTACCGAGGGAGAGTATAATGCTTTCAGGTCTTAAGATGATTAGCTTAGGTATCGTAGCCGAGCATAAAAAACCATCTCAAAAAACAGCAATGATACACCCTGCGGAAGTATTGACTGAGATAGACGGGGAATTAAGAGCCTTACCTATCACACTATATGCCGCTGGGGTTGACGGTGAGAACCGTGAATACCAAGTGAATATAAAGGCAAATACCGCTTTAGAATGTGAGTGGCTATCGCTGTGTGAACATCGACAGACTGCCCCAGATATACGAAGAGGCGAACAAGTAATAATTTGGGAAGTCGAGGGTTCAACCGATGGCAGGTACTATTGGAGTACTTTAGGTAGGGATTCTAATCTTCGCCGTTTAGAAACTGTTCTCTGGGCGTTTAGTAATATATCTGACCCAGAAGAAAACGTAGAGGCGCTTAGTTATGAGAATGCCTACACGGTAGAAGTATCTACTCACCATAAGCAAATTACTATCCGTACCAACAAGTACGATGGGGAACCGTTTGCCTACGTAATACAGCTTAATACCAAAGACGGTACCTTTACTGTACAGGATGATGTGGGTAACTACATGCAGTTAGATTCGGCTGAGACGACAATTGACTTTACTAATAAAGACAAGACTCATCTCAGACTGAAGAAAAAGGATATCTTCGGCTATGCACCAGATAGCATGTATCTTCATGCTGTGAACACCATGGAGCTAAAGTGTAAAGACTTTATCTTGGAAGCAGAGAACTCCATTACTACTAAGACAAAGACGGCCACCCATGAAGCTAAGACGATGTTACATAAAGCAGATAACATCACTATGGAAGCAACGGCAGTTAAGATTGATGCCCCCAATACCGAATGTACGGGGTTGCTTAAGTGTGCAGAATTAGATGCTGGTAATGGGTCATTGACTGCGGACTCAAGCGGTATTAAAGCTAAAGCAGCGGAGTTTGAAGCTGCCCCTACTGCCCCTGGTGGTAAGTGGCACATGCCTTAAACCAAAAAAAATAGGAGGGGCATTGCGCCCCTCCTTTATGCGGTTAAACTAGTTAACCAATATCAACCTGCTCCATCTCAGTTCGACTGATGTGGTAACTAAGTTGATTGCTACGAGATTTCGTAAGTCCGTGTTCCCTTAATAGCTGTGTCCAGTTGCCATGTTCAGAGTCTCCCTCCAAGTTAACAACCAACGCAGCCGTCCCCAGCTGCTTAGCAATATTAAAGACACGTCGGAAGTAATACTGGCAACGCATGAAGTTTTTATCAATACGCTGTAGTGTTACGGTAATCGCGCCTGCAATGGAGCCTTCCACCAAAAATCCTTCACTCAAAGAAGTTGGTTTCAGAGCCCCGTTATTAATTAATTGTTCTTGCAGTGTTGTTTCTTTTGGCATTCGTATACCTTTTTCTATTTTTAGTTGTTAAAGTCTTCTTCAAAATCCGACAGGATAGTTTCGATGCAATCCACCAGTTCAAGGTCACAGTCTTGTGCGCGCCACAAGCGATACTTGATGTGGGTCTCTGAGTAACCGCGCTTCTCGAACTCTGCGTAAATCAGAGGGTAAAGCAGTTTGGTTGCTGACTTAACTGACACGTCAAAGTACGGGGTGTCGCGTTGTGGTACGTTGCGGTGCGTTTGCTCCCATTCGCAGGTGGTTACAAATTGTTCAATTACTGGATTTAGTTCTACGTTTGTATCTAACATTGTTATTCTCTTTCCTGTTATTTAAGAGTTTTAGTTGATGCTTCGTGGCGAAGCAAGTTTAGCTGCATGGTCAGTGTATTTCCATACAGGGGTTTTGAGGATAGGTAGGTTTACCATATCCTGCAACCGTTGGTCCACTAAAATTTCTTTAGCAACCGTTTGTATAGTTAATTTCTTATCTTTACAATTGAAGTCACCGATAATAGTTTCGCGGGTATCCGGGATGATTACTAAATCGTCCGCATCTTCACGACTAATACCTTGACCTTCTTTTAAGATTGTATACACAACGTAATTTATATCATCATTGTCATTTACCGACATACGCTGTTCAATATATACTTTTGGAGCACGTTGGGTGCGAGCGATAAAGTCAGTTATACATTCGTCACTGTACATTTCTCTTTCCTTTTATTTAAGAGAGGTGGGCTACCTAAGTAACACTTATGTTCACACGGTTCAATCTAACCTTTTAGAATCCACGTAGTTCATCAACCATTTCAGCAAGCTTATACTTAGTAGTACCTAAGTCTTCTGCCTTACCTTCATATTCGATTGGAACCATAGCGTCTACGTCAAGTGCTAATAAAGTTTTATGTTGCATTATTTTAGACACGCCGTTGTTGATAGTATTGCACACAGCCTCAACTACTTTGATTTCTAGGAAACCTTCTTCAATGCTTACGTTACAGTAATTGAACTTAGTACTCTTACGCACTAGTCCACGGATGGCTAAGTTAAACTGTTGAATTTTAGTTAACGATGATTCATTAGTATTCATTGTTTTCTCTTCCTTTTATTTAGAGATAATTGATTAACATGGCTGATTAAGTAGCCACTTCACCAATGTAATATGTATCTATTGTTTTTTGGAAACGACATAATTAGGGGGTCTTTTGACCCCCGTGGTTTTATGCCGTTTTAGAAGTTTTCTGGTAGGACGTGATACTGAACCATTTTAACAATCGGGTGTTGTAGAACACCGCCCGCATGTACAGAGTCGGTACCATGTTGAGATAAACCTTTAAGACGGGTATCAAAAAGACTAGGGTACTCTGGCTTCACCGGTAAATTGTAAACGGTGTGACCCTCACGAGCAATTGCATAACTACTGCGGTCTGCAAATTTCTTATAAGATAAAGTATTACCTGAATCCAACATCGCCATACCGTCAATCGCATACGGGTACTCATAGATACCAGCCAGTCCTTTACTGATTAGTTCATTGGTTGAACGAGTAACATCAGAACGCTTCAGTGTAACTAAAAAAGTAAAGGGGCTCAAAATCAAATCGGTAATCCATTCGTTGGTACGAACATCTGCTTCTGAAACACGTTCAAGATTACGAACGGTACTGTCGCTAAGGGTAGAACCCGCATCAATGATGGCACGTTTTAACAGCGGCACCATTCTCCAGTTAATTCTAATGCTGGTTTTACCAATTACCTGCACAACCCCGTCCAATAGATGTAGGTATCCATCAATGACTATACCGAATACTTTATCTGTTGTCTTATACCCCAGATTAAAGCAACAGTTGTCGTATAGCTTTATGCTCCCACCGACCTGGCTATACATCTTGGAAGTAACTAAACGCTCTACTTTAAAACCACCCAACTCTTGAAAGTTGATTAGGTTAACGTCTGTTACCGCTTTACCACGTAAGGCTTTGTGTCCACCCTTTGCGTAAAACCCATTATCACTAGATGACGTAGGATGAATGCGGCCATTTACCGCCAATAACACATTCCCCACAAACTTACTGTAGTCGGTGTTAGGTCGGGTTAGTCTCAAATCTTCGCCTAACTTATTGGCATCTGAGTTAGGGTTAATGTAGAAGTTAGAACGGTCCACTGAAAAGCCAATGTCGTATGCACTATAGGATGAAATACTTTTTAGTTTTTCAAACGTAAATGGGGTACTAGTGGTGTCCAGGCGAATGTTGTTTTCATTGCAATGGGTAAGCCATTCGGTTAACGTAAATGGTGCCGTGCGTAAAGTGGGGCGGTGAACCGATAACATGGGTCGCCAATTCACTAAGTCGTCGCCGTCTTTTAACGTGATGTGTACTTCCTCAAAACCTGTGAGGAGTTCGTTAGTCTTAACATTAGCAAGGCCGATATTTTGCCATTCTCGTTTGGTACGAACAAACGATTCAACAAGTGTATACATGATTTTGTTCCTCAAGGTCACTAAGGTAATAACATACAAAAAACCATCTGGAGTGTGTTTAATACTTTATTGAGAGAAATAGTATGCAGAGGCAGTATAGGCCTTAGCTGTCTCGGACGTATAACGAATTCGTTAGAGGAGTTCATTTTGACTAGTCACTATCAATACCCATACGACCCAACGGGAGAAAATCCCTTAAATGTCGTTACGGATTTACCACATCCGCTTACCCCCGTACAAGGTAAGGGTTATTCTTTAATCGTTCCTAAAGCTGGTCCATTCTTTAAGAAAGATTTCAAACTTGTACACAAGACAAGTGGTGCAGTACTTACTCCAGACGTGGATTATGTATTTACTCACTTGGTGTTGGATTTATCACAAGCGTTACAGAAACATATCTATGGCTCCGTAACTGTTGTTAACCAACGTTTTATGGGCGAGGTTGTCCCAATCTATCGCACCGTTGGCGGTGAGCTTGCATTGGATGATAACCACTTTGCAGAATATGCCATCCATTTGCTAGAAGCAGATGGTGCGTATCCCTGGGATAAATTAAAGAACATCCCAACCGAGTTTCCAGTAGATGGTCACAAAGTACCTATCGAAACTACAGCCGGTTACGATGACCTTGTTGCAGCCGTTAAAGGGTTAGGTACTAGCGGCGACCACATGCATGACATTCAGAACATCCGTCACTTAGATGACAGACTTAGAAATAAGTTGGATGCCAATGGAAGTTATAAGGTATTGTCGAATGCCAAGCTGCATGTTCAAAACGTATTTACTGGCACCATCCAGTGTCGCTTACCAAAGGTAAAAACACGTTGTTTGATTAGGGCCAAACTTCAAATCACTGACGGTAGTCTAATTAAGACACTCGAAGTATCTGGTGAAGTGAAGCCCTACAATGACGGTGTTATACCAGAGCAATGGGCGGCACAACGCATTACCCCTTCCTACACATGTTGGAACGGTGATGTGTATCTGAGTTACGACAGTGAACACTACCCTACGGTATTTCTTGGTAACAACGAAGAATGGAACAATGCACATATTGCCATCATCGAATATTTCACGGTTAACCCAGATGAAATTGAAGGTGAGCTAAGTCCTTTCCGTGTTAGTATTGCCTCTTCCTTCGCTGGTCTGCAGTACACCAATACCAATGACGCCGGTTTAATCATGACGCCGCAGGATACTGTCGGTGAATTGTCTAACGTCGTTAATCGTCGTTACTACGGGGTTATGCCAGAAGGTATCTACTACGGATTTAGTATTGTACAAACCGAAGTGGATAAGATACGTGTTGGTAATGTCACCGAGCGTAGCTCAGCCGTTATCTACGAGGGTGAAGAGTCGGCCACCGTTGTGCTTAATAAGCAGGCACAAATTCTAACCGTCGCCAATCCTCAGTTTAGCGCAATCGTCCTCGAACTTGTTCCACTTGGGCAGGTTGGTGACCCACGCTTTAAGGTGGATTTACCTGACAGGGAAGCGCAGATTCGATTGGTGGATACCAATGCCGTCACTGACAACATGTTGGTTATTGGTGAAATTAACTGGCCACATGGTGACCCAGAATTGACGGTAGACCACTTGTCGTACAACAATCGTCAGAACGCCCAATGGGATGCAGGTGTTATTACGCCGATAACTTCGGATGTGGTATATCAAGCCCCATAGTAGTTTCTGAGCTTTTCTACACCTACTCTTATGTAGGGTGTTCCGTGGAAGTTTTTTGAAATGCACCCTATGTTTCCTTGTATACGGGGATTCTTCAAATGGGACTAGCAGGCCAAAGTCTTCCACAACCTTTATATTCCGGTAAACCTTAAGGAACCTCAAATGACCGTACAAATTCGTGTTAAAACTGGTTTAGAAGCAAACCGCCTGGCCTACACGCCCGCGCAAGGTGAACTTCTTGTAACAACTGACACCCAGAAGATTTACGTTGGTAACGGCGCTACTCCTGGTGGTGTTGGTGTTGGGGCCAGTTGTGAATTGGTAGCCGACGAAACAGCGATGCTTGCTTCAAAAGCAATGCCTGGAGACCTGGTATTCCGTTCAGACCTCGGCCACGTTTTCGTACTTGCGGGTGCAGACCCAACAGTAATTGGAAACTGGATTGATACTGACGTAACTGACGCTGCCGATGTCGGCCTTGACAAAGTTCAGAACTACGGTATCAGTGACTCTGTTGATGAAAACGTTTCTAACCAGTACGCAAGCTCTAAAGCTGTGTATACGGCTAACCAACGTGCCATCGCTGCAGAAAACACTGCTATCTCTTACGCTGACCAAGTTAAAGCTGACTTACTTGGTGGTGCACCAGATGCCGCTCTTGATACCCTTCTTGAGCTTGGCGCAGCCATCACAGACAATGATTCAGAAATCGCTGCAATCACATCTACGCTGGCAAACAAACTGGACATCTCTGCGTTTGATGCTTTCGTAGCTCGTACCGATAACCCACATAGCGTAACTAAAGCGCAAGTGGGCCTTGACCTGGTTGAAAACTATGGTATCACTGATGCCATTGACCAAGACGTGTCAACTCTGTACGCATCTGCCAAAGCAGTTAAAACTGCTTACGACCTTGCTGCACTTGCTCGCTCTGAATCACTTGATTCACAGCAGTTAGAAGGTAAGACCCTGGCAGAAGTTGTTGCTCAAGCACAAGCTGGTCTTGCAACTGATGCAAACCTGCAAGCTCACTTAAGCGACACCAACAACCCGCACAACGTAACTAAGGCACAAGTTGGCTTGGGTAACGTTGAAAACAAATCGGTTGCTGAAATCTTAGCGTCTGACGCTGAGACAATGCTGGCTACTGATAAGTCACAGCGCGTTGCTACTACGCAATTCGTTGACGACAAGCTGGTTAACGACAAGTACATCAAAGATGGCGACGTTATTGATGGGGGCACCTTCTAACCATCCTTTAACGATTTATCGTTAATCGGTTAGATAGCCAAAAAAAAACAGGGGACTTCGGTCCCCTTGTTTTTGCCGTCTAAATTATTTCGACGGACATAGGGGAGGAAACCCCCCCCCTGTATATGCTACTTATAGCGTATCCATGTTGAATAGGATATTACAGATTTTCTTGGTCCACGTTTCACAACGGTCACCGCCAGCAGAGAGAAGTTCTTCAGGTAGATACCAGCCAAACCAATCCAGTTCATCTTCTTCTTGGTTAGGGGCAATATCCTGCGCTTCCAGTTCAACTACTGTAACCAATGCGATGTACTGACGGTCAGTAATAGTCTCATCAGCAGCAATGGCTTGCTTCAAAGCGACTGCGCGTAATTGACGGGCACCCAATATAACTTCTTCTTCTACTTCACGTGCACTGGCTTCAGCCAGGGAACTAGGTAGGTCAACTACTGACCCATCAAAGACCAAGTCGCTCACTTCAAAGTGACCACCAATACCCACGGTAATTTTACCACGTAGGGCTTCATGTTGATGGTCCATCTTACGGCTAAACGCTGCAACCTTACCACCACTAACGAAAACAGTCAGTGGAATAACTTTACGATAGTTGAAATCGTTAAGTAATGTGGCACGACGCTTCAGCACAAGTTCGTCGCTAAGGTCTGCCGGTAATTCCACTATCCCGTCAACACGGCTTTTGACTACGTGGGCAGGGATGGCTACAATGTGTTGTTGATGTTTCTTCATTTGTTTCTCCGGATGTCGGTTATTGTCAATATGATTAAAAGGACAAATAAAAAATGACCCATCAAAAAAATACATGGTCAGCTAATAGCCAAAGTTTACAGGCTATCCTATGAGCGCCGTCTCCGGAGATAGCGCTGTAGGTGCATAGTGTACCCTTATTTTTTTTCGAAAAAAACCATGGAGAATCTCCAATGATTGTTTTGGATATCATTACGTCAACCGAAGATGGACGTAATAACTTCATTCCAGAACCGGGCCAGTTTTTAGTCTGCACCGATTCAAAGAAGTTATACCTTGGTGACGGTAAAACCGTTGGTGGTGTAGCCACTACCAAGAAAGCAGAACGCTTGAGTTCAGGTCTCGATGATTTAGGTCTACGGGAGACTCTGGAATCGCACTACGTTATTACCATCCCCGATGAAAAGGCTACCAGCGAAACAGAAGGTACTTTGTTTTTGATTACTGATGAAACATCTAGTCACCCTCTTTACGGTGCCCCCACTCTCCCCGATGCCAATGACCACGTTGTTGGCGACATCGTGTTCGTTTATTAAGGAGTCTGTCTAATGGAACAATTAGATGTTTTAATGCACGACCAGCACTCCACACTACGTGTTCGCCAAATTGCTCAAAAGCAAACGGATGGTACGTGGCGCTCTTTGTACGCTCTTAACAACAACGTAACAATCGAGACGGCATGGAATACTGGTGTTACCACTCAAACTCAGTGGGGTACTATCTTTAACACATCACGCATGACAAACAGTGCTTTTGAGACTGGTAAAACGACTTCACAGTCAACGACCACCAACTGGACGACGTCACGCACAACTGATGTATCACAGCTGACCGCTAAGTCTACCCAAACGGAATGGACTACTAGCCGCCAGACTGAGCATACCACTGACCAGGCCACTAATACCAATTGGAACATCCAGACGCAGACAGTGTTTACAACTAACACATCTACGACTACCAATTGGACGTCTAGTCGACAAACGGATTATAATTATTCTAAGTCGACGACTACTCAGTGGACAACCGCTGCTGAAACTGAACTCGTTACTTCACATAACACGACAACTGAATGGACCACGTCCCATTCGTCAAATACCATGTGGGCAACCAGTCACAGTACAGATTATTCTACCTCACATTCTACCACCACTACTTGGTCTACCTCTGACACTACTTCAAAGAGTACCACCACCCAGTGGACAACGGTTGTGAGCACGGATAAGACTACCTCGAAAAGTACCACTACTACGTGGACAACTGGTAACACGACTTTGAAGACAACGTCTACTAGTTGGGCAACTCTTCGTAGCACCAGTAATTCAACATCGAAGAGCACCACTACTACGTATAATACCTCGCATTCTACCAGTCATTCAACGGTAACCAGTTACCTGACTGCAAAGACCACGTCGTATAATACCAGTAAGTCAACCACTACCAGTTACACGACAACTTTTGGCACAAGCCGTAGTACATCTACCAGCTGGAACACTAGTAAGTCAACCACAAAGACTGCGTCTAAGTCTACGACCACAAGTTACAATACTTCGTGGAATACGTCACGTGGCACATCCAAGTCAACCAGTTATTCTGGCGGTACGTCTAAGTCCACTACAACGACTTGGGGGACTTCTAAGACAAAGTCAACGTCACGTTCCACGTCAAAAACGAGGTCTACGTCTCGCTCAACTACCAAGTCTGCCAGTCGCACCACGTCATGGAGCACTAGCTATCAAACGGTAACTGGTGGGGCATTTGATGAAGGTCCGGTATCTCGAACTACGACCAGAAGTACATCTGGTACAACAAGATGGAACTATTCGGCTACTACGTCATGGAGCACCGGGTATAGTAAAAATACTTCGTGGTCGACTGGATACACCGGTAACACTAGCCGTGGGACTACCACGTCGTATAATACGACTAAAGGTAAGACCACGTCGTATACAACAACGTTTTCGACCAGTAAAGGAACTTCGAAGTCAACCACTACTTCTTGGGGTTATTCTGCGACAACCACGTACGCCACCTCTAAGAATACAGTGACGTCGTTTAATACGTCTCGTGGCACATCCAAGTCAACTACGACTACGTGGGGTACATCGCACAGTACTAATAAGAGTACTTCCCATAGCACCAGCACCGGCTATAGTACGGTGTATGCTACGGCACGTTCTACTAACACTGGTTGGACAACCACGTATAACACCAACGTATCGACCTCATCGTCGTTTTCAACGTCGTATACGACTAACTATAGTACTAGTAAGTCAACGACTACCCAGTGGACTACTACAGGTAATACCGATAAAGTAACGGGTCAGAGCACCACCACTTACTTTGGAACTACTTGGAGCACTAGTCAGTCTACTACGACTACGTACTTGACGGCTAAAACCACAGAGTATCAAACCTCTTTTGGTACCATGACCTCGTATCAAACGTCGGCTTCGACGGCCACGTCATATACGACTATTCATGTAACGGACCGTACGACCAGTCAGTCAACCAATACGGCGTGGACAATAAGTTCAACGACCAGCGTAGCCATGTCTACCCAGACTTCAACGGTATGGGGAACACAGCGGTTAACGGATGAGGCGCGTAGTGCGTCTACTACTACCGCATGGACTACGTCCTACAGTACGGATGTATTGACTGATGCAACAACCACTTCCAGCTGGATGACCGATTTCCAACGTTCAACTGATGCATTAACTGGTCAGAGCACAACGACAGAATGGACTACGTCTGCGGGAACTCAGAGTGGTTGGGTAACGTCTTACTCGACTAGTCGCGCTACTGCTGCATTTACGCAGTCACAGTGGAGCACTACTCGTGACACTATTGCCACGGTAGGTGAACAAGTAACATCTGCAAGCACCACATGGTTAACGTCTCACACAACAACCAGTTCTTTCACTACCTCAGGTGGACAGGCTCAGGTTAAAGATACTAGCTGGGAAACTTCAGCAAGTACTCTGACTGTGTGGACAACAACTACAGTAGTTGACGGTGTTACTAGTAACACTGACACGCTTCGCAGTACTAATACTGTTTGGTCTACAACGGTACAAACCACCACTACAGTGGCTGGTGACCGTACTACGACTACAAGCTGGACTACGTCTTATACTACCAACGCGGAAGTAACGTATACCACTAACGCACAATACACCACTCAGTGGAGTACAGCGAGACAAACCGATGTGTTGAATGCAACTTCAATATTGACATCGACTCAATGGACCACTACTGATTATTACGGTGTAACGCGTCAGACATCACAAGTAGCATCGACTGCTTGGATTACTGGTTACGAACGTCAAACCACGTGGGTGACAAGCCGTACTACATCTTAATTGGTTAGGGGTTGGGTTTTCTCAACCCCACTTATTTGAGGATGGTAATTTTGAATACTGTTAAACGTAGTAACTTTAAAGCCATTGAACAGGTATGTGCTGAACACGGGGTAAGGCTTGTTGCCAACCACAAAGCAAATACTGGTGTCTATGGTAAAGAAAAGGCACTAATCTACGGTGAGGTTCTAGGTGGGTTTATTTTAATTCCCTTTTCGGTGGGACATCGCATTAAACATCTCAATGAGGTGTTGGATACTCCATCGGGCAGTGGGTTAGAGAAATTCTTACCGCAGCAAATGGAACCGCCGCGTAACAATAAACTGATTGTTCTTTCAGAACTGTTGGTATTGGAGCGGACACCTAAGTGCTGCAATCAATTGGTGGACTGGGCTAGGGGAGAACCTTGTCAGGTAATCCTTGCTGAAGATACCCCACCAGAGTTGGTGTACGGTATGCGTGCAACAGGGGACAACTTTACCTTCCTACCCCATACGGTCGATAAGTCAGAACACTTGCGCAATGCTAAATCGATATTGTGTAGTACTGACAGTGGGATGGCACTAGAGGCACTTTGGTACCATAAAGAGCTCTCCTTTATGAAAGAGGGCAAACCCCACGACATCGGACCGTTTAGACTAATTAATGTTCTGCTGGCCAACAAGGCTAGTGTACGACGTAAACGTCTTGTCAATTTCTTAAATGCTAAGTCGGGCGGCTTCTTCCTACCTGGGAAAGATGGTCTGACTGAGCTCCGTACATTCTTAATATCTTACGAGGATAATCATGAAAAATTTACCAACGCACATCGCGCTTAACATGACCAGCGCATGTAACATGGATTGCTCGTACTGCTATCAGGATAAACTGAATTCTGGTAAACGTATGTCAATCGAAGTCGTTGACCAAGTGGTTGAGATGATTAACCAAACTGAAGGTCAGATGTTTGATGTAAGCTTCTTTGGTGGGGAACCTACTTTAGCGAGCCGAGCCATCGAGCACTTTATCTGTTCTGCTGACCTTGCACGCATTGAGTCTTTCAGCCTGACTACCAATGGTACCAACATCGACGTGGCAAACCGCGTTGCTCGTATGGGCTACGAGTTGTCTAACGGTCGTATCATGACAAAGGTAATGGTTTCTAATAAAGAAGTCCGTGCCCCACATGAAGACTTGGACTTGGAAGTTATCTCCAGTTCTTACCGTTACATTATCGGTATCGAAGATTTGGATATCTTGAACGAGTCAGTGGTTAGTGAATTACTGGAAAGCGATTTCGCTGCTGTGGATTTCCGTTTTGACTATTATGTCAACTGGGAAGACGTTGAGCATAGTAAAGTTGCCCGCATTGTTGAAATGTTACGTAATTTCCAAAGCATGACCAACCGTGTAACTTTCAATCCACCAAAAATCTTTAAGCCGGTACTTGCCAAGAAGTGTCCTGCCCCACACATGAGCATTGACACCAATGGTGATATCATGCCGTGTCACCGTATGTTCAACGCCACTCGTGGCATTGGTCAAGCGGTCGGTAACATCATGGTTGATATGGAACAGGCAGTTAAAAGCCTTGCTTCTTTCCATGGTGAGACCCATGTAAGCAGTAGTTGTATTGGGTTTAACGCTAACTTTGGTCAGGACAGCGATACGTTTGTATTGTCTCTGGGTACCACTGAAGCCGATGTCGACACTGACTACATGTTGGAAGGTGAACTACAGGCTGCTATCCAACAAAGTTGTCGATAAGTTGTAATTCTAAAAATTACATTTATAGGGGGATGGGCCAAAGCGCCCATCCCTTTTATATGACCGGACGCGGTTAAATATAAAAGATTCTAGAATGTTTTATTAAGGATTCATCCAATGTCAATCGAGCCTATTAATAAATACCCGTTCGATAGTACTGCTGAGTCACCGACGAATTTCTTTCAGGATGAACGTCATGTGATTGAGCCGGATGGTTATAAAACACGAGTGGTGAGAGCTGGTCCTTTTTACAGCGAAACCCTAGTTGTTCGAACACCGTCTTCTATCGAACCGTTAGAGCGAGGTAAAGATTATCTCGTTAAGTATCTCTTTGAAGATGCGACACTAAAAACAGGTAAAGAAGTACACATTGCCATTTCAATGGTAGACCCTAACTGGCATGGGGAGCTTTTAATCTCTGGTCAAGTTGTGGGTGGTATGTATTCCTCTTTATACCCTACTGTGGTTGACGTGGTCAATGGAATTCGTAAGAATTACGAAAACGTTGACTATAACGACTTAACCAATTTGCCAACTGCTTTCCCACCGGTATCACATCCTCACCATGTTAATGACTTGACTGGTATGGAGACACTGATTGAAGCAGTGCGTGAAAACAACCGTGCTATGAACGGGTCCTTGTTGTTCGATACCCGCCCATTAGAACGTTTGATTCGTCAGTCTGTTAATCGTACTGACCGTATTCAGCGACAGCCCTTTGAAGGCTCAACGTACGTCGGTCGCCATACCGGACCTATGACCTTTATCATGCCCGGTACTCAAACACACAACTCTAACTTTGTGGCACGTATCCAGATTCAGAACCATGAAGGGTTTGAAATCCTTACGGTGTCTGGTCAGGAAGTCATTGAGCGCATCGAGAAAGTCAAAGTACATGGTACAACGGCTTATGCCGTGGATATCTACCGTGACCGCAATATGCGCATCTGTGTATCAATTGGTAACGACACCACCGAGTGGGTAGATGCCACCATTGCCATTGAAAGTATTCTGTGGAGCGTGGATGACCCTGTGTATCGTGAGGTACCTTTACGTTGGTCACAAATGTCCGTCAATGAGTTGAAGACTCGTGAACCGACCCATATGGAGAAAATATTGGTTGTTGGTTCGCAGGCCCTGGGTAAACTGTACGGATACAGCGACGGCATTCCGATTGACCTTGGTGCTGAAACCGAACCGTCTGAAACAACAGAGCTTACGGAAGAGGAAGCACAGCTTCGTGCTATTGAAAGTACGCTGCGGTCACTTCAACCGCACAGCTTTGGTACGTTGAGTCGCCCTGAGATTGAAGGGGTTAAGATTAACCAATGGGTTAGCTCTTACGAAACTGGGGACACCATTATTCGTGTGGCCAGTATCCCGGAAGGCATGATTGAAGACATGGACAACTCACTGCGTTGGGTTTTACGTGTTAACGATTTAGACGGTTATGTGTACTCTGAGGCAGGAATCATTCTGTCTGATGGGTCCGTGGCTTGGCGCTTTACTGGACGTGAATTATCCGACTGGCATTATTGGGAATTCGGACGGGCTATCCAAGAACGTTTGGAGATGGCAAAAGTTCCTGCTGGGGTATTGGAGACAATTACTCAGCCTGAACAGCTTGACCCGTATATCCTGAACACTGTTCCAACCTGGGGCACTGCATGGGATACTGCCTACGGTACCACGTATTCAACCACTGAGTACGAGAAGGTTAATACCAACTGGCTTACAGAAGCATCGCCAGAGGTTCAGACTAGCCGTTCTACGAGCTGGACAACTATGGACCTTACCAGTAAAACCACCACCATTCAAGGTGACGGTGAGTATCAGACACTGTGGACTACTACGAAGTCAACCGAGACTACGTATAATACTGGGTACAATACCGATACGTCCAGAAGTACAAGCAAGTCTACTACGACTACTTGGACAACTGCGACCGGTAAGACTACCGACCGTTCTACGTCGCGTGCGACTAATACGGCTTGGACTACGTCCTACAGTACCACTAAGTCACGTACTACTGAACTGGGTACAACTACTACCTGGTCTACTGCGCGTTCAACAACGAAATCGCGTACAACTACAGTTAGTACCGGCGGGACTGCGACTACAAGTCATAGTACCACTACATCGTACAGCACGAATTATAGCACCAGTTATAACACTAGCTATAATACGTCTAAGTCGACAACTACTGTCTTCGGTACGAATAAGTCAACAACCACGTCTTATAATTCAAGCTACACAACGAATTATAATACTACCTTCGGTACGAATAGAAGCACTAACACGACTTGGTCAACCTCGAAGCCTACTTCGAAATCGACTACGACTAGTTGGGGCGCGTCACGTAACACCACGAAGAGTAGAAGTACTACCAAGTCTGCTAGCCGCACCACTTCTTGGACGACTAACTACCAGACACTCATTCGTGAGTCGTTTGATGAAGGTCCTGTTAGTAGAGCCACGTCGCGTACGACTGAGGCCACCACGTCTTGGAACTACTCGGCAACAACCAGTTGGACGGTTAATACTTCGTACACCGCAAGTAAGTCGACCACTACATCGTACAACACGAGTTATAATACTAACCGTGGCACTACGACTACCTGGAATACTTCTCGTGGTACAAGTAAGTCGACCTCTAAATCAACTAGCAGGTCAACTACAACTGCTTGGAACACCTCTAAGTCAACTACGACTACATGGGGAACCTCGCATACAACCAGCAAGTCCACGTCACACTCGACGTCTAGGTCTACTACCACAAGTTACTCCACCGGGGTTAGTGGGAATACGTCTTGGACAACCAGTTACAGCACTAACACTTCAGTTAGTACTAGTGCGACCACTACTACCCAGTGGGCCACAAATTACAATGCTACTACTTCTCGTTCTACTAACCAGTCAACGAACACTGTTTGGAATACCAGCTACTCTACCGGTAG